>FWWM01000399.1_pt1 | contig 144733 bp, 134 predicted proteins | sample 2228351 | NCBI WGS metagenome assembly FWWM01 (sample SAMEA103939774, study PRJEB20133) | metagenome
ATTGTTTCCACCCCACAGGTTACCGGATGGTTACCCGATTGTGCAATTATGAGGAAACAGGCTATGTTCGAATAGATTATTTTTGAGGAAACGCGGTGACTTGCATACCGGCGCGATTTGCGGTATAATCGCGAGTGCAGAAGCACTCGGCATCTGCCCCCGTAGCTCAGCAGGATAGAGCAACTGCCTTCTAAGCAGTGGGTCGGAGGTTCGAGTCCTCTCGGGGGCGCCAGCCTTCGTTTTGGAACGGCGGCTGTAGCTCAGCTGGTCCAGAGCGCCTGACTGTGGCTCAGGAGGTCGTGGGTTCGAATCCCATCAGCCGCCCCATTTTGTTTACTCCAGCAGGCGCAGGAACCGCCCGTAAGCCTCCTCCCATGCTTGCGTGTTCTGCGGGGTATACTCCGCCATTTCGGTGGAACGACGTACCAGTGCGCGTCCCTCGGTGATGCCTTTCAGCTCGCCCAGTGCGATCATCTGCAGAAGCACGTTGCCTGCGGCGGTCGCCTCCACAGGTCCTGCCTGCACCAGGCGGTTGCATGCGTCCGCCGTGAACTGGCAGAGCAGGCGGTTCTGCGTGCCTCCGCCCACCACATGGATGACCTGCAGACGCTTGCCCATCAGCGACTCGAGCTGCTCCAGCACCCATCGATAGCGCAGGGCAAGGCTCTCCAGACAGCACCGCACAAACTGCCCCGGCGTCTCCGGTGCGGGCTGGTCGGTATTGGTGCAGTAGGTGCGTATCGCCTCCAGCATGTTCGCCGGGCTCAGGAAGGCGCGGTCGTCGGGATCGATGATAGAGCGGAACGGTTCCGCCTCCGAAGCCATTTGCGTCAGCTGTTCGTAGGTATACTCCTGCCCCTCGCGGGCATAGGCGCGACGGCACTCCTGCACCAGCCACAACCCCATGATGTTGCGCAGGAAGCGGATGGTGTTGAACACACCACCCTCGTTGGTGAAGTTCAGCGTGCGCGTGTGCGCGTTGATGAGCGGTTCAGACAGCTCCACCCCCATCAGCGACCATGTGCCACTGCTGATGTATGCGAAATCGACCTTGCCGTCAGCTGGCACGGCGGCGACGGCGGAGGCGGTATCGTGACTGCCCGGCGTGATGACCTCCACGTTCTGCGCGCCGGTCTCTTCGGCTACCGCTTTGCGCAGTTTGCCCAGCTTCGTGCCGGGCGGGACGATTTCGGGCAGGAAGTGCGTGGGAAGCCCCACGTGCCTCAACAGGTCGATCGCCCAGTCGCCGGTGCGCGGGTCCATCATCTGCGAGGTGCTGGCGATGGTGCGTTCACACATCTTCGCCCCACTCAGCCAGTAGTGGAACAGGTCGGGCATCATCAGCATCCTGTCGGCAAGCTCCAGCAAGCCGGGATGCTGTTGTTGTACGGCGATCAGCTGGTACAGCGTGTTGATGGGCATGAACTGAATACCGGTGGCGTCGTAGATGGTGTCCGCGCCCACCATCGCCTGCACATGCTCCATGATTCCATCGGTGCGGTGGTCGCGGTAGTGCACCGGGTTGGTCAGAAGGGTTCCTCGTGCGTCCAGCAAGCCGAAGTCCACGCCCCAGGTGTCCACTCCAGCCGAGCGGACGGCGTCGCCGTATTCCCTCACGGTCAGGGTGATGCCCTCCAGAATCTCCGCGTACTGCCGTAGCACGTTCCATGTGAGCGCATCGGGCAGGCGAAGGGGAGTGTTCGGGAAACGGTGCATGGTTCGCAGTTCCAGACGCTGACCGTCATAGATACCAGCCACCGCGCGCCCGCTCTCGGCGCCCAGGTCAAATGCGATGTATACCTGTGAGGACACGGTTCGTTGCCACCTCCTGCCTTGCGGTATCGTCTGGGGAATCTGTTCGTGATGGGAGCGGGGAATCCTGCCTTGTGCACCTTCTGGAGGGTGATTCGCTAATGGCAGTGCCATCGGCTCGGCGGGAGCCTAGCCCGCCAGCATACGTGCTCTCTATGCTGTCGTGCTGAGCAGACATGAAGCATTTCAGCTTGCTTAAAATGGGAGATTGCTTCGTCGCTGGGTCGCAATGACACGGGGGACGCTCGGCAGACGTGAAGCTGTTGATTCCTTGCTCGGTTTTCCGTAGAATCTATGGTGCAATGGATGAATGGCAGAAGCTCAACGAGGCGCAGAGAGAAGCGGTGACACATGGCGAAGGACCGCTTCTCATTTTTGCAGGTGCAGGCAGTGGCAAGACGCGCGTGCTGACCATGCGCATTGCCCACCTCATCGCCGAGCGGAACGTCTCCCCCCGACGCATCCTCGCGGTCACCTTCACCAACAAGGCGGCGAACGAGATGCGCGAGCGCATTGAGAAGCTGGTCGGCTCGGTGCAGGTGCGGCAGATGTGGGTGGGCACGTTTCACGCCATCTGTGCCCGCATCCTGCGCGAGAGCGGTCGGGCAATCGGCGTGGACCCGGAGTTCGTCGTATTCGACGAGGACGACCAGCTGAGCGTGGTCAAAGAGGTGCTGAAAATGCTCGACCTCGACGAGAAGCGGTTCGCGCCCCGCTCGGTGCTGAACTTCATCAGCAGGGCAAAAGAGAAGATGATCCCGCCGCATCTGTATACCCCGGTGGACTTCTTCACGCAGATTGTGGGCAGGGTGTATCCGCACTATCAACAGCGGCTGGAAGCGTGCCATGCGCTGGACTTCGACGACCTGCTGATGAAAACGGTACAGCTGTTCGAAGAGTGTCCGGAGGTGCTGGAGCGCTACCAGAAGCGGTTTCAGCACGTGCTGGTAGACGAGTTTCAGGATGTGAACCAGGCGCAGTATCGCATTGTGAAACATCTCAGCGCGTTGCATCGCAATCTGTGCGTGGTGGGCGACGACGACCAATCCATCTACTCGTGGCGTGGGGCGGATGTGGGCATCATTCTCTCGTTCGAGCGCGACTTCCCCGATGCACACGTGGTGAAGCTGGAACAGAACTATCGCTCCACCCAGCCCATCCTGGATGCTGCGTTCCACGTGGTGGAGAAGAACCTGCGCCGCGCGCCCAAGCGGTTGTGGTCTCAGAAGCGGGACGGTCTGCCCATCACGGTGACCGAAGTTCAGCACGAGCGGGAAGAGGCGCTGGTGGTTGCCCAGCATATCGCGTTGAGCGTCCAGCAGTTGGGGCGCAGATACGGCGACTTCGTGGTGCTGTATCGCACGAACGCACAGTCCCGCGCCTTTGAAGAGGTCTTCCTGAACTATCGCATCCCCTACCAGATTGTGGGAGGCGTGCGCTTCTACCAGCGCAAAGAGATCAAGGATGTGCTTGCCTATCTGCGCCTGATCCTGTCGCCCAGCGACGACGTGAGCCTCCTCAGAATTATCAACGTGCCCACGCGAGGCATTGGACTGCAGACCATCGAGGTCATCCGCCAGCTGGCGGCAGAGGAGGGAATCAGCCTGTGGGAGGCGATTGGGCATCCCAGCCTGTCCAATCGGCTGACCGCGCGCGCTTACACGGCGGTAGCGCAATTTCGGCAACTGATAGAGGATTTGCGTGCCCTGCGCGAGAAAAGCTCGGTGACGGAATTGCTGAATGAGGTACTGAGGCGGACGGAGTACCTTCAGCGTCTTGGGGACACTCGCGACCCCGACGTGCAATCGCGGGTGGAGAACGTAAGGGAACTGCTCACCGCCACCCAGCAGTTCGATGCCGGTACTGAAGCGGAGCGAGGTTTAGCGGGATTTCTAGAAGGGGTGGCGCTGGTGGCGGACGTGGACTCGCTGGAAGAGGCGAGCGACCGCGTGACCCTGATGACGGTGCACGCCGCGAAAGGGCTCGAGTTCCCCATCGTGTTTCTGGTGGGCATGGAAGAGGGGCTTTTTCCACACATTCGGGCGATCAACGACGACCCCAACGTGGAAGAGGAGCGGAGGCTGTGCTATGTGGCGATCACCCGTGCCAGAGAGCGGGTGCACATCACCCATGCGCGTCTGCGTAGCGTCTTCGGCACAACCAACGCCATGTTGGAGTCCCGTTTCCTGAGGGATATTCCGGAGGGACTGAAGCTTTACTGGAGCACCACCGAGCTGGCGCATCCTCTGCCCTCTGCGCCCACAAAGCCCCCACCTGCACCGAAAGCGCAGGATGCCTACCGGGTAGGTCAGCGCGTGCGTCACCACAAGTTCGGTGAGGGGGTAATCATGAAAGTGGAAGCACAACCGGACGACTACCTGTTGACGGTGGTGTTTCCCGGCGCGGGCATCAAGCAACTGCTGGCATCCATCGCCAAACTGGAGAAACTATCGTAGGGAGTTCAACCGTCTATGCGTTTAGGGATATTCAAAGGCATCCTCCAGAAGGTGGACACGCTTCTGACCGGGCGTGGTCGCATCGACGAGGAGCTGTTCGAGGAGCTGGAAGAGGTACTGCTCACCGCCGACATCAACGTGCATACCACCATGCAGGTGCTGGACAACCTGCGCAAAGCGGTGCGCGAGCAGAGACTGAAAGAGCCTTCCGAGGTGAAGGCGGTACTGCGCGAGAGTCTGCTGGAGTCTCTGCAGTCTGGCGGCAGTTCGCGGCTGAACGTGTCGCCGACGCCGCCCACGGTGTACCTGTTCGTAGGAGTCAACGGGGTGGGCAAGACCACCTCCATCGCGAAGCTGGCGTACCGCCTGCGCCAGCAGGGCAAAAGCGTGATTCTGGCTGCGGGCGATACCTTCCGCGCCGCCGCCATCGACCAGCTGGAGGTGTGGGCGCAGAGGGTGGGCGCAACCCTGATCAAGCATCGAGAGGGGGCCGACCCGTCTGCGGTCATTTTCGACGCCATTGCCGCGGCACGCAATCGCGGGGTGGACTATGTGCTGGCAGATACCGCGGGAAGACTGCATACCCGCTCGAACCTGATGGAGGAGCTGAAAAAGGTGTATCGCGTGGCGGAAAAAGCGCTGGAACGCCCGCCCGATGAGGTTCTGCTGGTGCTGGATGCCACCACCGGGCAGAACGCGATTCGGCAAGCGCAGGAGTTCGTACAAGCGGTCAACGTCACGGGCATCGTGCTGGCGAAGCTGGACGGCACTGCGCGCGGTGGAGCGGTTGTCACCATCCACGACGAGCTGAAGGTGCCCATCAAGCTGGTGGGTGTGGGCGAAAAGCCTGACGACATCGAGGATTTCGACGCCGAAGAGTTCGTGCGTGCACTCCTTGGCGATGAGTGAACTGGCAGGTGCATAGCGGTTCAGAAGAGCAAAAACCGGTAAATTTTACGTTCTCCTTCCTTCGCGCTGACCCTTATAATGGGGGCGGAGGACAGCGGAGAACGCGCATGTTCATGAGAACGCTTAAAGACCTGATCGAGTCGCCCCCGATATGGGTGAACCCACAACACCCGGTCAAGGTGGCTGTCGCGCTGATGCATAGCCTGAACGTGGACGCGCTTCCTGTAGTGGCAGGCGACCAGGTGGTGGGCATGGTCACCGCTCGCCACATACTGGGGGTACCAGAAGCCACGCCCGTCTCGGAGGTGATGTCTCCGGAAGTGCTTCTACTGGACGCCGACCTGCCCATCCGCGAGGCGGCGACGAGGATGGCAGAAACGGGCGCAGACGTGGCTTGTGTGATCAACGACACCCTGCTGGGTACGGTGCGGGCAACACAGTTGATTGCGGAGGTGTCGCGCTCGTACGACCCGCTGACCAGGCTCCCCTGGCAGGATGCGTTGAGAGAGTGGAGTATCGAACAGTTGCGCCACGGTCACGAGATCTCCATCCTGTTCTTCGATATCGACAACTTCGGGCAGTTTAACAAGCAGTACGACCACGTGACCGGCGACCGGGTGCTGGAGCTGGTGGCACGCACTATCGAGCGCGAGCTGGACCCCGACCTGACCATCCTCTGCCGCTACGGTGGTGATGAGTTCGCCGTTGCCACGCTATATATGAGCGACGAAGCCCAGCAGCTGGCTGCCCGCATCGCCCGCCGGGTGGAAGAGATACAGGTGCCGAAGGTGCGCGAGGCTATCTCCGTCTCCTACGGGGTGTTTGGTGGAAGGCGCACGCGTGAGCGAGAGATGGTGCACTACGCCGCCACCGTGGATGACCTCATCACGCGCGCCAGCCGCCTCTGCCTGCAGATGAAACAGCGCAAGGGCACTCTGGCGATGCTTCAACTACCTCTGCCTGGTGTGGAGATGGAAGAATGGCGAGAGCCCCGGATACAGGTCACTGGCATCAGCTACGTCGTGCAGGGGAAAGAGGCAGAGGCGTCGGTGGAGCTGAAGCTGGGTGACGTGCAAATTTTGCGACAGGTGCGTGGTGACGCGAAAGAGCCCGGCGAGATGTTGATGGTTCGGGCGGCGCGCGATGCGCTGGTAGCTCTCCTGCCCAGCATCGGGTCCCTGCAGGTACATCATGTTTCGTCCGTGCAAGCGGAACTGCAGGAAAAGGGTGAGAAGATGGATGGAGTGATGGTCGTGGTGGAGGTGCAGGCACCATCCGGCAGTCAGCTATTGTCGGGCTTTGCGCCTGTGCGCGAGAATCGGCACAGGGCAGCGGTCAACGCTTTCCTGCACGCCCTGAATCGTCCTCTGTCGAAGTGGCTTTCGCCACCAGCGCAACGACCTTCCACGTGATGGCTGACACCGCCATCAGTGCCGTTCCGAAGCAGATAACCAGCATCCCCGCGCTGAAGCTGATCGCCCACGAAGCCCCTGCTACGCCACCCAGAAAGGCGCCCGCTGACAGCCAGCCCTCCTGAAACCATGATGGGGTAGCCCGACGCACACCGACAAGCGTGCTGACCAGCGCCAGCGGTAGCATCAGCCAGATCGAGACCCATAGCGCAAGGTGCGGCGCCACCCCCATCAGCACCAGCGCGGGAATCAGTACATACGCACCACCCAGCCCGGTAAGCCCACCCAGCAGACCCGCCAGCAGACTGCCCAGCGAGATGGTCCACCACACGCTTGAGGAGGGCAGGCGAAAGCTCTCGCCAACCCGTCGGAAAACCCCCTCTGCCAGCGTCGGGTACGCCTGCCAGACCATTCCTGCGCCCACCGCTATCAGCAACAACAGCAGATAGGGCTGCAGAACAGACCGGCGAGGACGAGAGAGCAGGGCGTTTCCCGCAAGCCCCGCCGCGATATAGAGACTCCATATCACCAGAATGAAGGGATGAAACGGAATCTGCTGTACCAGCACCGCCAGCGCGCCCACGCAGGCACTGCACAGAAGTATCCACCCGGCGACGTTCGCCCTCGGTAAGGAGAAGCCCAACAGCATACTGCCGATAGGGAGAAAGAGGCTATGCAGTCCCAGACTGCTCAGCCCGTACAGCGCACCGAACGCCCATCCGAGCACGAGCAGAGTCAGTCCGCGCAGGATGCCGAAGAGCCAGTCAGAACGTGGTGACTGCACTCCCCGCCTCCTATCGCCTTACCCAGATTTCGATGCGAGGGAACGGATACAGCATGTCGTGAGGAATACCCCTCTTGCGGAAGGCGATGCCATCAAGGCGAAAGTCGCTGTCAAACTGCTTCACCAGCCGGAATGAGCGCTTCAGCTCGTTCAGGAACGCCAGAGCCGCGGCATGGCGCACGCGCGCGGCGTCATCTACCTCGAACTGGCTGAGCACCACCACCCGAGCCTCCTTCAACACCGACACGTCCCATTCGCTGGAGGGAACCAGCAGGCGGTACTCCGTCACTTCGCGGGCGCGCTCTGCTCGGCGGGAAGGTTGCAACTCGCCCCAGTAAGGGCTGAGCGGGGGGGTGTAAAACCATGGGATGGTGGCGAAGGCAATAGCGCTGCCCTGTGGCACTTCCTGCCGGATATACTCCAGCGCCCGTAGCCGTGCGTCCGGTGTCTGCATGGCGAGGCTGAGCACGACAGACCACAGCCCCGCGCTGAGCGCGACCAGACCAGCTATCGCGACCACTACGACTCTCCCTGCCTGACGGGTATGACGCCATGCTTCCGATATTAACCACGCGGTCAGCACCATCAGCGGGGGCACGATGGGCAGAAGATACCGTGCAAACCGCACCGCAAACGAGCCCAGGAACAGATAGTACACCAGCACAAATGCCCATAGAATCAACACTGCTGGACGGCGCGAGAAGGGGGCGATAGCGACACTCAGAGTACTGAGCACTAAAAGGGGCAATCCCATCCCGAAGCGCAGGTTCACCGCGTAGTGGTATACCCACCCCAGACCCGTGTTCACGAACACCAGCCCGTGCCCCTCCCGCACGTGGCGCGATTCATAGGCGAGGTCCTGCCAGAGCTTTTCCGGATTGAGCCAGACGCCGGGACAGAAAACCAGAAAGGCAACCGTGCTGACCGCAATGAGCAGGATGGCTTTGCCCAGCCACGGTTCTCGGTGCTCCTTCGCGCGCAACCACAGTGCCAGCAAAGGCGCCATCAGCACCAGTGCGGTGTTGTAGCGGGTTGCCGAAGCCAGCCCGGTCAGTACGGCGGACGCTATCAACGCGCGCCTTCCGCCGTTCTCGTACAGTAGCATCGCCGAGAACAGGGCGCCTGTTGTGAACAGAGTGGCGGTCGCATCGGTGGTCAGGAAGCGGCTGTGCATGACGTGCAGGGGAACCACTGCCATCAGCAGTCCTGCCACCGCTCCGCACCGATTGCCACACAGCCGTTTGCCCATCTCCCACACCAGCAGACAGGTAGCGCCCCCTGCCAGCACCGATAGCCAGCGTCCGGCAAGGTAAAGACCTGCCATCGCGGTGTATTGACTGATGTCGGTGGGCAGGGTCAGCCAGCCGTAGGTCGTGCCGACCAGGATAGCAAGGTGCAACAGGTAGAGATATACCGTGCCGTAGTTGTAGAACTGGGGGTCAAACTGTGCGTGTGGAAAATCCAGCCCGAGCGTGTACCCGAGAATTACCCATTCGTCGGGGTGGAAAGAGAAGTAATGGAAAGCATCGGGTATTCCCCAGCGAATACCCACGAGGCGCAGGATAAGGGCACATGCCAGCACCATTACCAGCGCCAGCCCGAAGAGACGCCCAGCACTCTCTCTCATCTACACGAGGCTCGTCTGTCTGGATGACTCTGCGCGGACGACCGCCTGAAAGACCTCAAACACTCGCGGGTCGTACAGGGTGCCTTTTCCCGATTCCATCTGCTCCAGCACGCGCAGTCGCAGGTCGGCGTCATCGGCGTCTTTCCCGCGCAGTGCTTCCACATAGTCGCCCACGATATGCAGGATTCGTGACGCCAGCGGAATCTCCTCTCCTTGCAAGCCGTCGGGGTATCCCGTGCCGTCCCAGTGCTCGTGGTGGTGGCGGATCAGGGTAGCCAGCCTTGCCATGGAGGGCACCTGTTCCACCATCCGCTGGCTGAGGATACCGTGCAGTTTCAGCACCTCTTCCTCTTCGGGGGTCAGAGCGTCCTCTTTGTTGAGGATGGCGTAGGGGATGCTCACCTTGCCGATCTCCTGCAGGAGTGCAGCGAACTCGATGTCCTGCACGGCATGTGCTGGCACGCCGAGCCTTCTGGCGACCGCGCTGGCGTAATGCGCTCGACGTTGCGCGCTGCCGGTGGTGCCGTTCTCGCGTACCTCAACGGCTCGCGCAAGTGCCTGTAGCCCGTCATGGTAGTCGCGCTGAATCTGTTTGGGCAACAGCCACAGCGCGTAGTAGCACAGGAAGGCGGCACTGCCCATCACAACGGTATAGACAAGGGTTTCGAAGCTCATGCCACAGCCTGTCTTGCCTCAGCGGACACAACGCGCGCGGCGCATTCCCCACCGAACTCTCCCGCAGCCAGCGCATCGAGAAATGCATTGACCACATCGGGATGGAACTGCGTGCCCGCGCCCTTCTTTAGTTCCTCGATAGCCTCTTCCACGCTCTTTCTTTTGCGATAGGGTCGCTGTTCGCCGGCCTCGTCATCGCCCACCATCGCGTCGAAGGCGTCCACCACCGCGATGATGTGGGACTCGATAGGGATTTCGCCCATCTTCAGCCCGAACGGATAGCCCTTGCCGTCGGGGCGCTCGTGGTGCAGGGTAATCCACAGGGCGACGGGTTCGATATGCTTGATACCGCTGACGATCTCCGCCCCCTTCAGCGGGTGTGTGCGAATCATCTGCCAGTCCTCAGCCGTCAGGGGGGTGAGTTTGTTCAGTACCGCTTCGTCCACTCCCACCTTACCGAGGTCGTGCAGGGCAGTGGCTTCCGGTAGCAGCTCGATGTGACGCGCGGGCACTCCCAGTCTGGACGCCACGCTCACCGCCATCTGGCTGGCACGACGCAGATGCCCGGAAGTGTAGGGGTGGGCATGTTGCACCAGCAGACCCAGCGCGCGGATCGTCTCACGGTAGTTGCGTATCTGCTGTACGCGCTGGCGGAAACACTCCCGCGCCGCCAGGAATGGAACTGCCACCAGCAGGAAACCCATCACGTGATAGTGCTGAAGCAGGAGCACCAGCAGGATGGTCAGGGGCATCATCAGCACATAATTGGGAGCCACGTAGCGGAGCGCGTACCGCCAGACATTTGTAAGGCTATCCCGACTGTACAGCGAGCTGGCGATACTGACCAGCAATGCGTTCACCAGCAGGTAGCCCACCGCGGCGACGGTGAGAGCGAATAGCGTTTGCGCGGTGAGGAACGCCTGCGATGGAGCACGAAGCCATTGGAACCACAATCCAGCCACTCCCGCGCTGATGGCAGACTGGCCAGCATTGAACAGTCCCCAGCGCAGACGGTGGCGCAGTGGATAATCGCGGTTCAACAGCACACCGGCAAGCAGGGTGGGGAAGCTATCCACCACCATCGCGGGCAGGGTACCGTACATGGCGATAACTGTGCAGACTATCGGAAATCCAAGCGTGACCTGAGCGCCTCCGTGCAGAAGCGACACGGGCAGGAGCTCGGTGACCACGGCGAAGGCGAGAATAGTCAACGCCCCCAGCGGCAGCCATTGCGCCGGCGGGGTGTTCAGCATAGCCAGCAGTAGTGCCCCCGCCGCCAGCAGGATGATGCCGCGATGATAATAACGTATGAGAAACTCGCTCCACTTCAGCGGGATGGCCCGCATCTCTCTTCTCCCTGTCTGGGTGTTGCCGAGTCTGTTGAGGTCAGCAGCGGCGGCGGGCTGAGGGCACCCGCTTTCAAATTCAACGTCAGTAAGTCGCCGATGGCGGTGGTGGCGGTTTTGGCGGCGGATAGATCTCCAGTTTCGCGCCGTATGTGGTCGCCCACACTACCAGGAGCAGCAACATGGTAAGCCAGTATTTCACTGCGAGCGTCCTCCAAGAGTTGTTCCGTCCGCGCCGCTAAGCGGACAGACACTCACTCCGCTTCGGTGCCACCCCAGCCCGCGCGACGCTGCTGGCGCCAACAGGCTCTATGCAGTTGTCTGGAGGCTACTCGTCCTGGAGAGCTGCGGTTCGACGATTCAGTGCATCCAGCACCGCGTTCACCACGGCGCGATTGACATCATTGCGTACCAGTGCCGATCCGGTGAGCACATCCTCACCGTATTGCGAGAGCATATTCACCACAGCGACCACGATCTGCCTTCCGGCAACCATGACGTTGGGGTTGATATCCTCGAGTGCGATCTGGTCTGCCATGTTACATGCCTGCTCGACAGCACGCACCGTGGCGGAAGCAATCAAACGCAGCTGATTGGGCTGGCTTCCCTGCCCGGCAGCCTGTCCGGTAAATATCTCGGTTCCACGCTGAAGATGGACGGTCGCCTCAGCCTTGGTGCCGTTGATGGCGAGCTCGACATCGGCGACGCGGAGACGGTTTTTGGTGGAGCGCAGCAGGGCGCCCTGCATTTGCGCGACGCTGATTTTGCGGTGGTCAACGACTATTCCGTGAGATGCTAACAACGCGGATTCGATGTCCCGCACCACCTGCTTGGGCGAACGATTGGACGAGACGAGTACATGAATCTCCTGTATCGCTCCGTTCTTATCCACAACCACTCTGGATGAGAGAACTTCGCGCAACTGGCGGATAACCCGCTCGACCTGCTCGGCTGACACCTGTGCCGGTGTGCCTTTGCTCGTTGCCACCTCTCCTGTTGGCTGGTGGGACAACCGAACCCCCCCTTTGAAGCAGGTGTTGCCAGAGACTCACAATCCCCTTTCACGTACCACCACAGCAACTTTACTGGGGTTGTGGCTCCATTGTAACATAAGTCAGTGCATAATTCAATAGGCTTAGAAGCCTTTCCTGCGTATTTTTCGCGTTCTGTATGAAGATTCCTTTATGGCGGAAAGCCCCTGACGCAGGAAGCAAATGCCCGGTGAGCCAAATGTAAAAGGCAGACATTTTACCCGAAGGGAGGCGTCATCCATGCGTTTGCCTCTGGTTGTGCTTTTGTGCCTGACACTGATGGCACTGGTGGGGTGTACCCGAAAAACCGAGACCACGTCCCAACAGCCTGCACCTGCAGGTTCCGAACAACGAACCTACCGCTTTGCCATTATCCCCAAGCAGCTGGACAACCCGGTGTTCAACTACGCGAAGATGGGGGCACTGGGCGCTGCCGCCAAACTGGGCAACGTGGAAATCTACTGGAACGCGCCTGAGACCAATGATGAGGCGAAACAGGCACAGATCTTTGAAACCTATGTGCGCCAGAAGGTGGACGGCATCGCCGTATCATGCGTCAACGCCGAGATCATGCGTCGGGTGATCGACAAGGCGGTGGAGCAAGGCATTCCCGTCGTAACCTGGGACAGCGACTCGCCCAACAGCAAGCGTCAGGCGTTTTACGGAATGGATGATTACGAGGCGGGAAAGACCATCGGCGAGGAGCTGGCAAAGCTGATTGGCGGTAAAGGCAAGGTGGCGATCCTGTCGGGCGTACAGGGGGCACAGAACCTGACCACGCGCATCCAGGGCGTGCAGGACGCGCTGAAAGAGTACCCCGACATCCGTGTCGTGACCACCGTCTACTGCAACGATGACGCCACCCGCGCCGAGTCGCTCATCAACAGCGTGATGCAGCAACACCCGGACCTCGCCGGCTGGGCGATGGTGGGCGGTTGGGCGCTCTTCACCAAGACAGGGCTGAACGGCATCAAGCCCGGCGTGACCAAAGTGGTGTCGGTCGACCCGCTGGAGGGTAACCCCTGGATGTGGATCGAGAAGGGCTACGTGCAGGTGTGCATCGGGCAGAAGGTGTTCGACTGGGGCGCCAAGAGCGTGGAGATGCTGTACAACCTCGCACAGGGCAGGGGAATCCCGCAGGCGGACGAGAAGGGCTTCGTGAACTCGGGACTCGACATCGTGGTGCTGGACAAGACGAAGTTTGCCGACCCCTCACGCTATATCTCGCTGGAGGACTACAAGAAGATGTTCGAACAGCGCAAACAGGAGGCGCAGGGCATCGAGGCGAAGCAGTAGACCCCATTTCATGACCTTGAGGAGAAGACAGATGGCGAAAATCGGAGTGATTCATTACAACTGGCCCGGCTTTTCGTTTGACGAGTTTCTGAAGTTCGCGGCAGAGACGGGCTACGAATATGTGGAACTGCAGATTGGCGACGTGTGGACGCCCGATATGGACAACCCGGAACGCCACGCCGAGCAGGTGCGCCAGAAGGTGGAATCCTACGGGTTGAAGGTATCCGCTCTCGCTGCGGGCAACGACTTTCTGCAGGTGGACGAGGAGGCGATCCGGTTTCAGGTCGAGCGCATGAGGCGCATCTGTGGGCTGACGCGCATCCTGCACGAAGAGGCGGTGGTGCGCAGTGAGGGAGGCGCGCCCAAAGAAGGCATCCCCCGCGCGAAGTGGCTGGATGCGCTAACCGAATGCTTCCGGCGGTGCGTGGATTTCGTGGATGAGATGGGTGTTGCGCTCGCCATCGATAATCACGGCTACGTGACCAACGACTATACCATCCTGCTGGCTGTCCTGCAGAGAGCGAACCACCCGCTCATCGGCACGAACCTGGACACGATGAACTATCGCTGGTACGGGCACGACCTGCAGGTCTGCAAGCGCATCTACGAGCTGATGGCGCCATACACGAAACACACGCACTTCAAGGACGGCTTCGGTAGCCTGGCGGAGTATCGGGGTGCCGCGCTGGGCGATGGCGAGATCGACCTGAACTACGCGCTGGAGTGCCTGCGAAAGGCAGGCTACAGTGGGGTGTACTGTGCGGAGTACGAGGGACCGGAAGCTGCAGGCGGTGTGGGCTACGCCAAGTGCTACCGCTGGCTGAAAGAACGCGTCCAATGACCTCCCGGCACGAAAGCCAGCCAGCCCGACGGGACTGGCTGGCGTCCTCTTAAACGATTAAATGCAGGAATCTGCGCCCTCCACGGCGAAATTTGCTGATGGCAAACTTGTTCATCTGCGCTGGCGCAGGGAGGTTGACCATGCGTTTTCCATACGGTCCCGCGGCGTTGAGTATGCTGGTGCTGTCGGTGCTATCCGGGCTGTGGCTGGCGTTCAACCCGGTGAAGAAGCCCGAAGCCACGCTGGTGATGTGGACCTTCGCCAAAACACACTACGACGCGTATAAGCAGGCTCTGCCCGCCTTCGAGAAGAAGCATCCGGGCGTGAAGGTCGACCTGCAGCTGGTATCGTGGCAGGCGGTCACGTCGCGCTTGCAGGCGGCGTTCCTGTCTGATCTCGACGTGCCCGACCTGGTGGAGGTGGAGATCAGCGCGGCGGGCAGTTTCTTCCGGGGACCGCTCAAGGATGTGGGCTTTCGCGACCTTACCGATCGAATCAAGCAGTCAGGACTGTACGACCGCATGGTGCAGGCGCGTTTTGCTCCCTATACCAGCCGGGGGCGCATCTTCGGGCTACCCCACGATGTGCATCCCGTGATGATCGCCTACCGCAGGGACCTGTTCGAGCAGCTGGGCATCAACCCCAATGAAATCAAGACATGGGATGACTTCATCCGCATCGGCAGGAAGATAACCATCCCGGGCAAACGCTACATGCTGGAACTGCCCGATAGCGAGTCCAGCCGGTTCGAACCCCTGTTGTACCAACGTGGGGGCGGGCTGTTCGATCCGCAGGGCAACTGCATCATGGACAACGAGATTGCCGTGCAGACCATGCTCTTCTACGTGCCATTGGTTGCCGGACCGAACCGCATCGCCAGCGACCTCGGTGGCGGGCAGATTTTCACCAAAGCGGTAGAGGATGGCTACTTCCTGTGCATGATCACGCCGGACTGGCGTTCCAAAACCATCGAGGTCGACGTGCCCAAGATGAGAGGCAAGATGGCGTTGATGCCCCTTCCCGCTGTCTATCCCGGCGGAAGGCGCACCAGCACGTGGGGCGGCACCATGATCGGCATCACCAGGCACTGCAAGAATCCCGACCTCGCGTGGGAGCTCGCCCTGCATCTGTATCTGAACAAGGAGGACCTGGCTCAGCGTTTCCGCGATACCAACATCCTGCCCGCGCTGAAGGAGGCGTGGGACCACCCGGCTTACTACGAGCCGCGCCCCTACTGGAGCAACCAGCCTCTGGGCAAGATGTACGCCGAACTCGCACCGTACGTGCCCTTCCAGTACACCAGCCCCTTCGTGGCGACGGCGAAAGGCAAGCTGAGCGAGGCGCTGGTGGCGTGCGTGCAGTACTACAGGTCGTATGGCGAGCGCGGATTCGAGGAGTTTGTGCGCAAGAGGCTCAAGCAGAGCGCAGACGAAGTACGACGACTGATGCGGAGGAACCCTTACTGAGATGGCAACGCGACAATCTGAATTGACCGCCGGCGTGATGGGTGCAGGGCGTACCTCGCGCTGGTTCGTCCTGCAGTATCGTGCCGCGCCTTACCTGTTCGTTTCGCCCTTCCTGATACTGTTCGCCACGTTTGGCGTGTACCCCATCGCGAAGAGCCTGATGCTTTCGTTCTATGTCACAAACGGTCCCAAGAGTGCGGTGTTCGTGGGGCTGGAGAACTTCCGCTTCATGCTCTCTGACCCCGACTTCCACACCGCTGTCTGGAATACCGCGGTGTTCGCGTTCTGGTCGGTGTTCCTGCAGTTACCGCTCAGTCTGGGGCTGGCGTTGTTGTTGAACAGCCTGTGGGTGAAGGGACGCGAGCTGCTGCGCCTCGCCTTCTTCTCGCCCAACCTGCTGGGACAGGTGTTCGTGGGCGTGCTGTTCAGCGTGCTCTTCATCCCGCAGTATGGGCTGGTCAACCGGTTCCTGCACTTTCTGGCGGGTATTCCGCTGGACACCAAGTGGCTGGCGAACCCCAACCTTGTAATGCCTGCGCTGGTACTGACTTCGCTGTGGATGTATGTGGGTTTCAATATGATTTACTTCCTGGCGGCGTTGCAGGCGGTGGACAAAGACCTGTATGAGGCGGCGACGGTGGACGGAGCTAACGCCTGGCATCAGTTCTGGGCGGTTACCCTGCCCGGCATCAAGCCTGTAGCCGTCTTTGTGCTGGTGATGAGCACTATCGGTTCGTTCCAGCTGTTTGAACTGCCGTGGATCATGCTGAACAACTCCGCGGGACCGGATCAGGCGGGACTGACCATCGTGATGTATCTGTATCAGACCGGCTTTGTGGCTGGCGACCTAGGCTATGCGTCCACCGTCGGCTGGTCGCTGGCGCTGGGCGTGTTGATGATCAGCCTGTTCCAGATGCGGGTAACGGGTGCATGGAAGGGAGGAACGGACTGATGAAGGTATTTATTCGTCTCATCCGTGCGTTCACCAACCTCTTTCTGCTGGCGTTCGCGGCGCTGACGCTGACGCCGATGGTGTGGCTGTTGGCAGCGACCCTCAAGTCGCCGGATGACCTGTTCAGCTACACCTTCTTCGCGCCGCGCCTCAGCACGTTCAACTTCCGCGACCTGTTCAGCACGGTGCCTTTCCACCGCTACATGATCAACAGTGTATTCGTCGCCACTACGATGGTGATCGTGCAGCTGTTCTTCTCTTCGCTGGCGGGTTTCGCGCTGGCGAAATACGAGTTCAAGGGCAAGAAGCCTATCATGATCCTGATGCTGTCCACCATGATGCTTCCCGGTCAGGTGCTGATGGCGCCGCTGTACGAGCTCATCTATCGGATGGGGCTGGTGGACAGCTACGCGGGATTGATTATTCCGGGCGCGGTCAGCGTGTTCGGCATCTTCCTGTTCCGCCAGAGTATCCTGCAGGTGCCGGACGAGTTGCTCCATGCGGCGCGGATCGACGGCTGTTCCGAGTTCCGCATCTACTGGGACATTGTGATGCCCATCTCCCGCCCGATGATCGGCGCGTTCTGCCTGATCAGCTTCATGGGCGCGTGGAACAGCTTCCTGTGGCCTCAGATCATCCTGCACAACACCGACCGGTTCACCCTGCCCATTGCCTTGAACCAGCTGGTCGGGCTGTATCAACAGCAGTACGGCACGCTAATGGCGGGCACATTCCTGAGCGTGTTGCCGGTGATTGTGCTGTTTATGCTGTTGCAGAAGGAGTTCATCGCGGGGCTGACTGCCGGTGCAGTGAAGGGGTAGTGCTAAGAATCCTGCAGGGGTGCAGGTGCACCCCTGCGTCGCTTACACTTTGAACTGCTCGTATGCCCGGCGCAGGGCGGCGAAGGTGTCGTTCCCTTTCGGGATGAACTCGTGCCCCACCCAGCGAGTGTAGCCCAGCTCCTTGATGGCGCGGGCGATGGCGGGGTAGTACAGCTCCTGATTCTCGTCCATGTCGTTGCGCCCCGGATTGCCCGCGGTGTGGAAGTGACCGATCCACTGGATGTTCTCACGGATGGTGCGGATGATATCGCCTTCCATGATCTGCATGTGGTAGATGTCGTAGAGCAGTTTCACCGCGGGAGACCCCACCATTTTGCACACCTTCACGCCCCACGCGGTGCGGTCGCACTGGTAGTCCTTGTGGTCCACTTTCGAGTTGAGCAGTTCAATCACCAGCAGGACGCCCGCCTCTTCTGCCTCCTTCGCTACCAGCTTGAGCCCTTCGGCAGTGATCTCCGCGCCGCGTTCGTCGTCCAGTCCGTTGCGGTTGCCAGAGAAGCACACGAGGTTGGGTATCTGGTATCGGTTCGCCAGTTCGATGTTGCGATGCAGTTCATCGGCGATTCGCTGGTGGTTCTCACGTCGGTTCAGTCCGTCGGTCAGCGAGGCGTGCCCTACGTAGCTGGCGATTTCCAGCCCATGCTCCTTCACGCTATCCAGCAGTTCCGTGGGCACGAGGTCCACTCCGTCATAGCCGATAGCCTTTGCGCCCTTGAGCAGTTTGTCGGCGTCTCCACCGATGTCGGGGCGCCCGGCGAAGCACCACCACGAAAACGACTGTTTGAACGCCATCCGTCTCCCTCCTGCGGATTATCGGTACACTGCTGGATTTCGCCTTGGCAAAGCAATCTCCTGCAGGGCGTGCACGAATCGTTCGAACGCACAGATATGGGGAAACCCTGCTAGTCGGGCATGAGCCTTAACGAAGGGTCCTGTTCGAGATACTCGTGGAACTCGATCATCTCGTCGACCGTAATGGGTCCGAGTTTCTCCATACGCTCCTTTTCGGCAGGTGTCAGCTCGTTCGGCTCGCCGCGCAGGAGCCGCTCGTCCCACGCCTCCTGTCGGATGAACTGCTCACCCAGCCGCTTACAGCGCGAGCATCGGTAGCGGATGTACACGAAGTTGGATCCAACCCGGCGCAGGTAGTATCCGCGCTGAACCACGTCCTTCTCGTAAATCCGCTGCCCGCAGGAGCAGAAGATGCCGGTTCGCATGTTCTGAGAGTCTTCCATCGTCCACGTTCTCCTCGTCAGGAGGTAATGTGCCACATGCGCGGCACAAAGTATCGGCTATAGGTATTCATGGCGAAGCGGTCGGTCATACCTGCCAGGTAATCGCACACCGCCTGCGCCAGCGACTCCACGCTCATATTATCGGTCAACCTGCGTCCCGTCTGCGGTAGCAGGTCTGGCTGTTCCATGTAAAGCCGGAACAGTGTTTTCAGTATACCCTTTGCCTTGTGCAATTCCTTTAGTCCGATCGCCTCTTCCTGATACACCCGCTCGAACAGGAAGTCTTTCAGCATATCGGTTGCCTGCTGTATCGGCTCGCTCATCTGGACAGAGGGGCGGTCGATACTGCTGGCGATCACATCCAGTACCATAGACTCGATTCGTTGCGAGGATGTTTCACCAAGCAGTTTGACGCATTCCGACGGCAAATCGTTCGCTGTAATCACCTTTGCCCGGATAGCGTCGTCGATATCGTGGTTCACATAGGCGATCCGGTCGGCGATACGCACCACCTGCGCTTCCAGCGTGCAGTCCTCACAGGGTATCGCCGTGTCCAGGTCCGCCCGCCCCTTGCTGTGATACAATATTCCTTCGCGGGTTTCATAGGTCAAGTTGAGACCTTTACCGTCGCGTTCCAGCACATCCACCACGCGCAGGCTCTGCTCCCAGTGGCGGAAGCGTTTGCCGGGCAGGTACTCCTGAAGCACCTCGTCCAGCGCCTGCTCGCCCGCATGTCCGAACGGTGGGTGTCCCAGGTCGTGTGCCAGAGCGATGGCTTCGGTAAGGTCTTCGTTCAGCCGGAGGGCGCGGCTGATGGTTCGGGCGATCTGCGACACCTCCAGCGTATGCGTCAGGCGCGTGCGATAATGGTCTTCTTCCGGGTCAAGAAACACCTGCGTTTTGTGCTTTAATCGTCGGAAGGCTTTGGAGTGCAGAACCCTGTCGCGGTCGCGCTGGAAGCAGGTTCGCACGGGGCAGGGTGGCTCTGGGCGCAATCTGCCGCGCGATAGGGCGCTTTTCGCGGCGTAGGGCGAGAGGTTCTGAAGTTCCCACTGCTCAACGCGCTGTCGGATGAAACCGTCCCGGATCGAAACGCTGGTCATGGATAGGCACTCAGCTTTGGGTTCGGCACACTCTTAGTATACACTATCCTGTAGCATGGTGCAACGCGCCTGCCGGGTTGACAACGCGTGCCTCCTGCGATACAATGCAAAATGTAGAGAATAAAAACTTTGGTCAATGATGATATTGAGAACACTTCATCAATCTTATCAATCCATTTCGTTCTGTCCGCGCAGGGATCGACGGTGATTCTACCGAATAGCCTGCTGGGGTAGTACAACATAGCACGGCACACATGGGAGGGAGCATGACACGGCGCGAGTGGTTGGTGAAAGCACTGGTCACGGTGTTGGCGTTGGTATACAGCGTGCCTGCGCTGGTGATGCTAATTGTTCCCGCGTTTCGTCGTCAGAAACCGCCCTGGGTGAAGGTGGGCAACGTGAGCGATTTCCCCGCTGGCGAGCCGAAGGCGGTGACGCTCAGCTATCAGCGTCGCGATGGATGGGTTATCCGCACGGTACGAAGCACGGTGTATGTGGTGTCCAAACCGGACGGTTCTCTGAAGGTGTTGTCCAACATCTGCACCCATGCCAGCTGTGCCGTCCGCTGGGAGCGAGAGCGCAATGCCTTTTTCTGCCCGTGCCATGCGGGCTATTTTGACGCCGACGGCAAGGTGACGCAGGGACCGCCTCCGCGTCCGTTGCCGGAGTACCCGCACAAGGTGGAAGGCGGAGTACTGTTTGTGCAGTTAGAGAGCGTGTAGCGCGAGCAGGGAAGGAGGTCATCGCATTGCGGAAACTGCTGGACTGGCTGGAGCGTGAAACCGGGCTGATCAGCGCGTGGGCGCGGTTCTGGGCACAGCCCCTGCCCGCAGGCGTGGGATGGGGGCACATCTTTGGAGCACTCACCCTGCTAACGCTGGTGGTGCTGTTCATCACAGGCGGCGCGTTGATGTTCTTCTACAGCCCCACTCCGGATCAGGCGTATGCCTCCGTGCAGTACATCGAGCACTATCTGCCTGCTGGACAGTTCATTCGTGCTTTGCATTACTGGGCTGGACGGCTGATTGTGCCGCTGGTAATCATCCATATCCTTCGCGTGTTCTTCTGGGGAGCTTACAAGCGTCCGCGCCAGATGATCTGGGTGACCGGCGTTCTGCTCCTGCTGACGGTGATTGGCTATGGCTTGACCGGCTACGCTCTGCCGTGGGACCAGAAGGCGTACTGGGGTACTGTGGTTCGCCTGAAGATTGCGGAGGGAATACCGCTTATTGGCGGCGCTGTGGCGACGTTCCTGCGCGGTGGCGATGCCGTGGGAGCAGTGACATTGATGCGATTCTTCGTCCTGCATGTATTCGTGCTGTCGGTTATTGTGTTTATCCTGGTGGCATGGCACATCCTGCAGGTACGCCGGCTGGGAGTTACTCCTCCGGGCGTGCCCGTCAGTCATGAGGAGGGCGTGGAAAAACCACAGCGTCTGTATCCGGAGCACACTCTGCGCATTATGATCGGCGGGGCGATCCTGACGCTGGTGATGGTGTGGCTGTCGTTGAACTATCCGGCACCGCTGGAGCCTCGTGCCAACCCAATGGACACCGCCTACAAACCGCATCCCGACTTCTATGTGCTGTGGATGCATGAGCTGGTGGCTCTCTTCCCGCCGCAGCTGGAGTTTGTGGGCTCCTTTGTGTTGCCCACACTGCTGGTTCTGGTGCTTCTTGCCGTGCCGTTCATCGAGCGCAACCCGGAGCGTCAGCCGCGCAAACGATTGAGAGCGCTGACTGTAGGCACGGTGTTGTTGCTGGTCATTGTGGCGCTGAACGTCAAGGGTATCGGTGCTCTGCCCGAGCCGGAGCGGCTCTCACCGCTGGAGAAGCGAGGACAACAGCTCTTCGTGGAGCTGAAGTGCTACTCCTGTCACGGTATCAATGGTGGCGGTGGCCCTGTGGGACCCGACCTGGGTCTTGGCGGCAAACGCGACCCGGAAGTGGTGCGCAGTCTGTTACGCAATCCCGCATCGCACAATGCCCATACTGTTATGCCTGCGTACCAGCTGCCAGAGGACAAGGAGGCCGCGCTGGTGGCATATATAGTCAGCATCGGGCCCAACTCGAAGATGCCCCCGATCCCGCCGACCGAGCCGGAGAAACCTGCTTCGCATTTCGAGGAGAACTGGTTCGTGAACCACAAGTTCGAGGTGCGCAAGGATCCGGCGAGCTGCGGCGATTGCCACAAGCCGTTCTTCTGCCAAGCGTGCCATCAAAACCGTCGCCCCAGCTCGCATGACGCGCAGTGGTTGAAGTTCCACTTCGGCAACGCGGCGGAACGCCCCGAGATGTGCGCCGCGTGCCATTCCCCAGACTACTGCGAGAGCTGCCATCGGGTCATGCGGCACGACACGAAGTGGCTACAAGAACACGGTTCCAAGCTGGCACAGCACGGCGACAGCATGAAGTGGTCAGGGCAGACCATGAGGGAGAGCTGTTACCAGTGCCATACCCCGCAATCGTGTCAGGGCTGTCATACCGGGGCATTGCCTGCCAGCCATAAGGTAGCGAACTTCCTGCGTGACCCGCAGGTTGGGCATGGCAAAATCGCCCGCAAGCAGGGCACCGCCTCGTGTAGCTCGTGCCACCAGCCCCAGTTCTGCCAGTCGTGTCACGGGCTACCGATGCCGCATCCGGACGGCTGGGATTCCGACCATCCGCAGGTGGGGCACAAGAATCCGGGTCTGTGCCAGCGCTGTCATGACTTCCAGTCGGAGACGTGCCAGACGTGTCATCAGGCGGCGCCAGCCTCGCACACCGAAGATTTCCGCAAGGAGCACCCGCGGCGCATCACCGATAGCGGAGCGAGCTGTCAGGTGTGTCACGGACGCAACGCCTGTCTGAACTGCCACAAGGTGCCCATGCCGCACCCGAAGGACTTTGGCGAGGCGCACGCCAAACTGGGCGTCCAGCGCGGCTGGAAGGGATACAGCGGCGTGAAGCGTCTTCAGCAGGCGATGTGTGCCACCTGCCACGACATCAAGTACTGTAACCAGTGTCATCAGCCGTAGGAACTGCGAGACAGGGTGGGGATGCGATGCGGATACGTAGCCGAATCTTGCTGATGAGCAGTGTAACACTGCTGTGGGTGATGGCAGTGGTGTGGGCGCAACAGTCTACGCGCCAGCCGATGACCGCGGCACAGGAAATACAGGCGTGTCAGCAATGCCACGGCAAAACAGATGCGTACGGCTTCGATGTGCATGGACGTCGGAAAAGTGTGTACGTCGACCTGGACGCTTTCCATCGCTCGGTGCACCGGGAACTACGCTGTACTCAGTGCCATACCGACATCGACCCCACCCGGTTGCCTCATGCCAAGCACGCGCAGAAGGTAGAATGTGGCAGATGCCATCTGGAGAAGCGTTTGGCGCAGGCTCCTGCCTTTGACCAGGCGATATTCCAGACCTACGCCGACAGCGTGCATGGCGAGGCGGTTGCGCGCGGAAATCCCGACGCCCCGCGCTGTGGCGACTGCCACGGACACCACGACGTCCTGCCCGCCAGCCATCCGCAATCGCAGGTGCATCGCGACAACATTCCCCGCACCTGTGCGCGATGCCACAGCGACGCCCAGCTGGTAGAGTGGAACCGCATTCCCAAAGGCGAGGTGCTTCTGTACTACGAGCGCAGTGTGCATGGTCAGCTGCTCAAGCAGGGCAGGAACGGCACCAGCTCGGCGGCAGGCAAGCCTCCGGCAGTGTGCACCGACTGTCACGGGGTGCACGGCATCCGTCGCGCGAGCGATCCGAACTCCACTGTTGCGCGAGCGCATCTACCGGAGACCTGCGGTCAATGCCACGAAGGCATCTACAAGGAGTGGCGGGAGAGCGTGCACGGGCAGGCGGTGGCGGAGGGGGTAAGGGAGTCGCCCGTCTGCACCGATTGCCATGGCGAGCATACCATCCGCAGTCCCGAGGACCCGCAGTCCTCTGTATACCCCCAGCATATCGTGGCAACCTGCAGTAAGTGCCATGAGAACCAGAGGCTCCAGCGAGCCGTTGGATTGCCGACCCTGCGGCTGTCCACCTATCGCCAGAGCTATCATGGCATCATGAACAGGTACGGACAGAGCGTGGTAGCGCACTGCGCCAGCTGCCATGGGGCGCACAGTATCCTGCCCTCGTCCGACTCACGCTCTACCATCCATCCGGACAACCTGCAGAAAACCTGTGGCTCGTGCCACCCGGGCATCGGGAAAGGTGTAGCGCTGGGGCGGGTGCACTTTGAGGGCACGCGGACTGCCAGCCCGCTCTACTGGTTCATCAAAGTGGCGTATCAGCTCGCCATCGCCGCCACCATCGGCTTCTTCCTGATATACATGTTGCTGGACCTGTGGAACTACCGGCGCGGACGACCCAGCCACGCGGTGTCGCCCCATCGTCCGGATGACCCGTTGTCGCACGAGTATGTGGAGAGGCTGAGCCTGAACGAACGTCTCCAGCATCTCGTGCTGGTGGTCTCGTTCACGTTGCTGGTGGTATCGGGAATGCCTTTGAGCTATCCGGAGGCGGGCTGGGCGAGGGTCTTTCTGGAGTTCCCGGGCGGACCGGAGGTGCGCGGAATCGTGCACCGTATCGGCGCGCTGATGCTGATTGCACTGGCGGTGTGGCATCCGTTGTGGCTGTTGACGCCGCGAGGAAGGGAGCAGTTGAAGCACCTGCACTGGACCCGCAAAGATTTCAGCGACATCTGGCAGATGATTCGCTGTTATCTGGGGCTATCGCAGGAGAAGCCTCGCTTTGGGCGATTCAACTGGATTGAGAAGTTCGAATATCTTGCCGTGGTGTGGGGCACGGTGGTGATGATCCTGACTGGCTTCATCCTGTGGGGTGAAGAGCTGGCGTTCCGTTTCCTGCCGTTGTGGGTCTGGCACATCGCACGCCTGATACACGGTTACGAAGCTCTGCTGGCGTTCCTGACCATCATCATCTGGCACATGTACCACGTGCACTTCAAGCCCGGCATGTTCCCCATGAGCCGCGTGTGGCTGGACGGGCGAATCTCCCTGCGCCACCTGCAGGAGGAGCACCCGCTGGAATACGAGCAGATGCAGAAGCCCGTCAGCGAGAAGTAGGGACAACGCTTGAGGGCGCGGAGCTATCCGCGCCCTCTGATAAGGTCTAGCTCATGATGCGCATATCGATGACCGCCGTCAATCCCACGCCGTCCACACGGCGCAGTTTCAGCGGGTTGAGGTCGTCCGTCGGGATCAGGATCTTCACGCGGAACATGCCGTTGGAGAACAGGTCCTCGTACTGCCACACACCTGCTACCTTGTTCACGTCCGCTGACGCGCCCGATACCTGCGCCCCGCCGATATAGGCGTTTTCACCCAGCGTTGCCATCGGGATAACCCGGGTGAACGCCTCGGCGTCCTTGCGCAGGCTCACCTTGTTGATCAGGTCGTTGAGCTGGTCTCCGGCGTTTTTCACTGCCACGGCAACCGCCGCCGCGGCAATCACTTCCTTGCCTCCCAGTCCTTTCGGATGCGTCACCTTGAAACCGCCCTCCAGCGCCACATCGATCAGCGCGGAGATGCCCACCTTCTCGACCCGGCGCAGACCGGTCAAACTGTCGCTGGGCACAAGCACCTTGATGCGGAACCTGTCCAGTGATTCCTCTATCTGGAACACCGCCTGCACCTTGTTGACCGCCTCTTTCGGTCCCATCACCTGCGCAGCGCCCACATAGCCCTTGTCGCCGACGCTGAGGATGGGTACCACCTTCGTCGCCTGCTTGATAGGCACGTTCTGGCGGATGGTGATTTCGTTGATGAACTTGTCCAGCGCCTTCGCGTTCTGCTTCACGAGGTAGCCGATACCCACCAGCTTGACACCGCCTCGCAGAATCTTGCCCAGGTCCTGAGCATCGCTCATGCTGGCAGTGAAGAGCAACGCCATCGCGGTCACAAGCCATATCGCGCGTTTCATCGGAACACCTCCTGTCAGGATCGGCTTGCCAGTGCCTGTTTCACCAGGTCGGGTATCTCGTACAGGGCGTCTGCTACTGGCACTCCCGCCGAGCGCAGTGCCTCCACCTTTGCGTGCGGGGTGCCCGTTCGCCCCGAGATGATCGCTCCCGCGTGCCCCATGCGCTTGCCGGGGGGCGCCGTGCGCCCGGAGATGAAGCCGATGACCGGCTTGCGCATCGTGCGGATGTACTCCGCCGCGATCTCCTCATCGGAGCCACCGATCTCGCCCACCAGCACGATTGCCTGCGTATCCGGGTCCTGCTCAAACAGCGGGAGCAGGTCGACAAAGGTGCTTCCCAGCACCGGGTCGCCGCCTATTCCTATACAGGTAGACTGTCCCAGCCCCGCTTTAGTTAGCAGGTCAACGATTTCGTAGGTCAGCGTGCCACTGCGCGAGATAAGCCCTACCGGGCCCGGCGTGAAGATGTTGCCCGGCAGGATGCCGATTTTGCACTGCCCCGCCGTGATCATGCCGGGGCAGTTGGGACCGATCAGCCGCACGCCCTTCTGGCGCACCACTGCCACCGTTTTCACCATATCCTGCACCGGGATGCCCTCGGTGATGCACACGATCAGGCGCACGCCCGCGTCTGCCGCCTCCAGCACCGCATCGGATGCGAAGGGCGCAGGCACAAAGATAACCGAAGCGTCGGCACCGGTTGCTTGCACCGCCTGCTTGACGGTGTCGAACACGGGCACACCCAGCACCTCCTGTCCGCCTTTGCCCGGGGTGACGCCTGCCACAATCTGCGTGCCGTAGTCCAGCATCTGTTGGGTGTGGAACTCGCCTTCGCGTCCCGTGATGCCCTGCACCAGCACGCGTGTGTTCCTGTCAATCAGCACAGCCATCAGCGCGTTACCTCCACAATCTTCTGAGCCGCTTCCTGCATGGTCACTGCGGGGATCAATCCCGTTCCCTGCAGGAGCGCCAATCCTTCCTCTGCGCGGGTTCCCGCCAGCCGAATCACCAGCGGAACCTTCACCTCCAGGGTGCTGATGCCCTCCAGAATACCCTTTGCGACCTCATCGCCGCGCGTGATGCCACCGAACACGTTGAACAGCACGCCCTTCACGTTGGGGTCCATCAGCACGATTTCCAGCGCGTTGCGCACCAGGTCCGCCTTCGCGCCTCCGCCGATGTCCAGAAAGTTGGCGGGCTTTCCTCCAGCACGGCTCACCTCGTCCAGCGTGCTCATCACCAGTCCTGCGCCGTTGCCGATGATGCCGATGTCGCCGCCGAGCCGAACGTACTGGATGCCTCGCCGATGTGCCTCCGCCTCGATGGGGTCTTCCTCGCTCTCCTCCTTGTACGCGCTGAACTCGGGATGACGGAACAGCGCGTTGTCGTCGATGTTCAGCTTGGCGTCGGCGGCAAGGCGCTGCCCGTCCGCCGTCAGCACGAAGGGGTTGATCTCCGCCAGCGAGGCGTCGCTTGCCACGTACGCCCGATACAGCGCCATTAGGAACCTGGTCGCAGAGGGAACGGCTTCGCGTGCGATGCCCGCATCATACAGCGCCTGACGCGCCTGATAGGGCATCAGCCCCTGCCACGGGTCTACCCACACCTTCACGATAGCTTCAGGGTGTTCATCTGCCACCTGTTCGATGTCCATGCCTCCCATCGCGCTGACCATCACCACGTCGCGTTGGCGGGCGCGGTCGAGCGTGATGCCCAGATAGTACTCCTGAGCGATAGAAATAGCCTCTTCAATCAGCACTTTGTGTACCGGCACACCCTGTGGCGCCTGCGGGGTAACCAGTCGCGAGCCGATGAGGGCGCGGGCGTGCTCTTCTGCCTGCTGGGGGGTGTCTGCCAGCCGGATACCTCCCGCTTTGCCCCGTCCACCGGCGTGCACCTGCGCCTTGACCACCACTCGCGCACCAAGCTGTTCGGCAATGGCGCGAGCCTCTTCGGGGGTCTCTGCCACCTGCCCGCGAGGAATGCTCACTCCGTGCCGGGCAAGCACCTCTTTTGCCTGATACTCGTGGATTTTCATCGTCTGTCCTCCTTACGGTCTGTCACATAGTTTACCCAAATTCGAGGTGAGGTGGAAATGGCGCAATCCCGTAAGCCATAGCCGGGTCGATACATGGAGGGCGAACCTCGGGGTGAGCCAACCCCTCTCCCGACCTCTCCCCGACGCGGGGAGAGGAGTTTCCCCCCCTTCCCTCGCAGGGAAGGGGGACAGGGGGTTAGGTCAACACATCGGCTCGGACGGAGCCTCGCCCTCCAGAGTGTGGTCTCTGCCGTGTGGAGGGCGAACGCCTTATGAGACCCCTCTCCCGACCTCTCCCCGACGCGGGGAGAGGAGTTTCCCCCCCTTCCCTCGCAGGGAAGGGGGACAGGGGTTAGGTCAACACATCGGCTCGGACGGAGCCTCGCCCTCCGGCAATTGTGCTTGACTCCCTTCTCACCCCCGTTATACAATCGGGTCAGCAGTAACTTCTCCATGCAGACGGCTGTCGATAGGGTTGAAGGATAGTGTAGGGGGTGACGACATGGCGGATGCTCAGCAGTGGCTGGAAGAAGGGATAGAGCTGTTCAAGCAGGGACGCTACGAGGACTGCATCGAGCGCATGTACTGGGTGCTTCAGAAGGAAGGTGACCATTACACCGCGTGGTTCTATGCGGGCGCGGCGTACGCCCAGATGCAGGACTACGAGAAGGCGGCTCATGCGTTCTTCAAAGCCGCCGAAATCCAGCCGGATTCCTACCGCGCACACTATAACCTCGGCGCTGCCTATGAGGCGCTGGGCTCATACATGGAGGCAGAAATGGCGTATGAGACAGCGCTTCGGCTCAACCCGGACTACGAGAATGCGAAGAAGGGGCTGATGCGCCTGCGGCAATTGCACCACGACGCCTACCGCAAGTCGCCGTGGGACCAGCCGCAACAACCACCCGCTTAGGGCGATAGTCCCACCGCTTTGCGGAGTGACGCGACCTCGTCTGGAGTGAGGTGTCTCCATGCACCGGGTGGCAGGTCGCGCAGAGTCAGCGGTCCGAACCGCTCGCGATGCAGGCGCAATACGGGATGCCCTACCGCCTGACACATGCGCTTGACCTGCCGCTTGCGTCCCTCATGGATCGTGAGGCGGAGGGTGGTTGTATGCCTCTGCGGGTGATAAGCCACTCGTTCTGCCTGAGCGGGAGCGGTCACGCCATCCTCCAGCATCACACCCTGTCTCAACTGCTGTATCGCGTTCTCGCGCACTTCACCGCGCACCTCCACCAGATAGGTTTTGGGCACGCCGTATCGCGGGTGCGTCAGCCGATATGCCAGCTCGCCGTCGTCGGTGAGCAGGAGCGCACCGGTGGTGTCGGCGTCCAGCCTGCCCACAGGGTAGACCGGCGCGTCTACATCTCGAAGAAGGTGCATAACCGTGTGCTCAGCGTGGGGGTCGTGCCGTGTGGTGACCACGCCCGCAGGCTTGTGCAGGAGGATATAGGTGTGCTTCTCCGGCAGGCGCACGCGCTTACCGTCCACCTCGATTACATCCCGGGCGGGGTCTGCCCGCGTTCCCAGCTGGGTGACCACCTGTCCGTTGACGCGCACGCGCCCCTGCAGGATAATCTGCTCACATGCTCGCCGCGAGCCGTAGCCCGCCTGCGCCAGTATCTTTTGCAACCGTTGCCTGTCTGCGGTTTCCATGATGCCGTATACTTGAAGTATACAGGAGGTCACAGTGGAAATGCATCGTGCGGGTGTGCAGGAAGGCAATCAAGCAGAGCAGGCAAACCGCCGGCAGAGGGGTGTCATCGTCTGGAGAGCGGTTCGGGCGGTAGTGTGGGGTCTGGTCATGGTGCTGGTGCTGTGCGCCCTGACCACCCATTCCAACCTGATTTACCGCCGATATATCACCGCCGCTTCTCTTCCGAGTGGGGCGGTGTTCTTCTTTTTCCTCACCGTGGTGCTGAACGGCATCATCCGCTGGGTGAACGCACGATGGGCGATGCAGAAGTGGGAGCTGGGTATCGTGTTCTCGATGCTGTTTATCTCGGCGGCGATACCTCAGGCTTCTATCGGGCAAACGCTCATCACGCTGGCGGTGGCGCCGCAATATTACCCCCGACGCGGAGGGGTACCCTATGCCGAGCAGCTGGGCGACGCCATTCCCCGGTGGTTGCTGGTGCAGGATCGGCAGGCGGTTCGGGCGTTTTACGAGGGACTGCCGCCCGGTGCGTCCATTCCGTGGGGCGCATGGGTGCTACCGATGCTGGGCTGGACGCTGTTCGCGCTGGCGTTGATCGTGGCGCTGGGGTGTCTGGCGCGGATCCTTGCCCATCGGTGGATCGAGGAGGAGCGGGTCACCTTCCCGCTGATGGAGCTTCCACTGGAGATGATGGGGGCGGGCAGTGAAGGCGATCGCTTCTGGCGCCGACCGCTGTTGTGGCTGGGGTTTGCCATCCCGGGCACGATGATCGGCGTGGGACAGATGCACGCCTATTTCCCAACCATCCCCGAAATCGGGCAGATTATCACCTGGCGCATTGGGGAAGGCTGGCAGACCGCGCCCCTGAACGCCCTGCGCGACTTTGTGTTTCCGGTGTGGATGCTGGTCATCGGCGTGTCGTACCTGATCAACGGCGAGGTCGCGGCGTCCATCTGGGGGTTCCATCTGCTCTACCGTGCGCAACTGCTAACATTCGCGCTGATGGGCTACAACGCCGCCGCACCTGCGGGCACGGTAACCTTCAACCCAATTGACTGGATACACCACATGGAGTTCGGCGCGTGTGTGGTGCTGTCCATCAGCATGTTACTGCCGGTGTGGGGTGAGGTGATGAGGGCATGGCGGCGCGATCCCTCGGCGAAAGTATCGCGCACAGCAGTGACAGGCTTTCTGCTGGCGAACGGCGCGATGCTGTTGTGGGCGATGGCGGCAGGCGGGCACGTGGTGATGATGGCGCTGTTTCTGGCGGTGCTGTACGCCATCGTGCTGGCGCTGGGCAGGATGGTGGCTTCGGGCGGGGTGTATCTGGTGGACAACGGCTATGTGCCCGAGCGGCTCATCCACGGGTTATCGGGGAGCCTGTGGCCCAGCAACGGCGGTCTCTGGATGCTCAACGCCCACAACGCGCTGGTCGGGCGGGCGGACATGAGCTTCCTGTACTTCGCGCTGAACGATGAGAAGTTCCGTTACGAGGCGCGTCTGCCCCAGCGTGTGCACCTCATTGGCGTGGCTCTGTCGGTGCTGACAGCGTTGCTGGGGGCGTACTTCTTCATCCTGTGGTGGTCGTATCAGTATGGGGCGGTGAACTTCGCCGCGTGGCCCCTGTCGTGGAACGTGCCTCAGCACCTTCAGCGACTGATAGCCGGGATGGCGTCGCGACAACCGCCGTCGGCGGAGGTATGGAGCGCGGTGATTGTCGGGGGCGGCATCGGACTGCTTCTGCTGAACCTGAATCGGCGGTTCACCTGGTGGAGGCTATCACCGCTGGGGTTTGTGATAGCCAGCAGTGAGAACGTAAGCGGGCAGATATGGGGCGGGGCGTTCATCGGCTGGCTGATTGCCTCGCTGGTGAAGCGATATGGAGGGATGCCCGTCTACCGCAGGCTGCGCCCGTTCTTTCTGGGGCTGATTCTGGGCGATGTGGTGGTGTATTGCACGGTAGTTCTGCTGGAGTCGGTGATCGGGGTGCGCGGGGCGGGCTTTTAGGGTGGCAGGTAAAGTGACGATACGCGCCAGTGTAGGGCAATTTCCTCGATGTGGCGTCCCCGTCGATCTTTCAGATTAAATCATCACCACACAATTTTCGAAAATTTTCGCCCGTAGAAGGCGAAAACCCCCGTTTTTGGTACGAATCTTGCATATATATAGGGATGGAGAGCCTGAGCGGGCGCACCCTGCTACCCCGAGGAGGGAAGGGAGACCGCGGAAGTGTGACCTGGTTTGTTTGCGTGAGAGGAGAGCGGTTCCGGAGCAGTCATTGCGGAGGCGGCAGGAAGTTTCAAGGAACTTTTTCGGGAGAGCGGGAAAACCTCGTTGACAAACCTGTACGGGTGCGCTACAATAAGCTCAGGTTATCCATCCGAGTACCACTCTAAGAAAGGAGATGGAAGGCGAGCATGAAAGGATTACGCATCTGGCTCGTAGCGGGCATCGCTTCCGCGACGCTCATGCTGTTCTGCCTTAGCCCCGCCAGCGCACTGCAGTTCTACATCACGAAGGCGGGCGAAACGACCCCGATCTCGCAGCTGGTGGTTGCACCTGGTGACGTGATCAATCTGTCCATCTGGTTGCAGCACGACCAAGCGGTAGCTGGGGTGGAGGTGATGTTCGGCTGGGATCGTACCACCAGACGGGGCGCCGCTGCTACTCCTCTTGACAACAAAATCGTGCTAAACGGTACCCTTGACACAGCGGTGACAAACATCTACACTGGCCTAGGGGACCCAATCCTCAAACAGCTGGCTGGAGGCGCCCCCAGTACTACGGGACCAATTCGTCCGTACGGCCTTCGGATTTCGTGGGCGGGATCTCCAGCAGGTGTCGACGTGAGCGCAGGGGTCAAGCTGTTTGACATCAGCCTGAAGAACCAAGGACTGAACCCGGGCGACCCCAATTACCCCCTTGTCATCTATGACGATGGCGTCAGCGCATCGTACACCTCGTACGTAATACTGGGCACCGTAGGGGCTACTGTGCGTCCTGGCGGCAACGTCACCCTTGAGCTGGTTCCCGTTCCCGAGCCGGGCAGCCTGATGGCGCTGGCAACGGGCGTGGTCGGGCTGGCGGGCATGGCTCTGCGCCGACGCCGCGCGTAAGGTGAGGTTTTCTCACTGGAACACAGCCCCCGCACGGGGGCTGTGTTTTTGCTCGTTGTTCATGCCACCGGTGTCCCTGCGAGGAGCCAAGCGACGTCCACCCATCGTGATTCGCAGGGGATTGCTTCGCCTGCTGACGCAGGCTCGCAATGACACGCCATTTTATGTCAATCTGGCCTCCATTTCCTGTCATTCTGAGCAACGCGAAGAATCTCAGAGATGCTTCGGCTGAAGCCTCAGCATGACAATTGGTACGCTCTTTCTGCCATTTATTTCTGTCATTCTGAGCGAAGCGAAGAATCTCTTGAGATGCTTCGGCTGACGCCTCGGCAGGACAACAATGACGCTAACTACTGAAGGGCGAGGAGCCCCTGCCGAGCCGATGATGAGACCTAACCCCCAGCCCCTTCCCTGCGAGGGAAGGGGAGCAGACGCCTCTCCCCGCGTCGGGGAAAGGACGGGAGAGGGGTCAGCTCACCAGAAGGTTCGCCCTCCATGCCGTCCGACATTTGTCTTTGCCCGTCGAGCGGTGTATACTGTAGGTGTCACACATCACCACAGAGGAAAAGGATGCTGAGCCGTGCTCTGGTGTTGAGAATAGCCTCTTTACCTCCGGTGCGCCACCTGATCACGCAGGGGCGACCGTTCCGCAAACTGGTTGACCGCTTCGTGGCAGGTACCTCGCTGGATGATGCCCTGCGTGTTGCGTCCCTCCTGCAGGCGAAAGGGATGAACGTTTCCATCGACTATCTGGGCGAAAGCGTGCGTGACCGCCAGATGGCAGAGGCGGTAGTGGACGAGTATTGCCGGGTGTTACCTGCGCTGGCGGAACAGGGGCTGGACGTGCAGATTTCGGTCAAACTCACGCAGATGGGGCTGGATATCGACGGCGAGTTCTGTCGGAGCAATCTGGAGCGGGTAGTGGAACGCGCCCGGCAGGTAGGTGGTTTCGTGCGCATCGATATGGAAAGCAGTGCCTACACTCAGCGCACGCTGGACATCTTCTACACCTTACACGAGCGATACCCCAATCTGGGCATTGTGATTCAGGCGTATCTGTATCGAAGCGAGGAGGACATTGACCGCCTGATCGGGTGCAAGGCGTCGGTGAGGCTGTGCAAGGGGGCGTACGCTGAACCGGCGACGGTGGCGTATCCCAGGCGCAGTCAGGTGAACTCCGCGTATCGCCGTCTGATGCACAAGTTGCTTCTGCACGGACACCAGCCAGCGATCGCCACCCACGATGAGAGCATTATCCGCGACGCCATCGCGTTCGTGAGGCAGAACGACATTCCGCCCGAGCGATTCGAGTTCGAGATGCTCTACGGCATCCGGCGTGACCTTCAGGAGCAACTGGTCGCGCAGGGCTATCGGATGCGCGTGTACGTGCCCTATGGCGAGGCGTGGTATCCCTACTTCACCCGACGCCTGGCGGAGCGACCGGCGAATCTGCTCTTCTTCCTGCGCCACGTGTTGCGGTAGGTTTACAGCGACTTCAGGATTTCCACCACCTGCGCGATCTTCTCGTCGTAGCGCAGGGCGTTCTCGCGCACCACGCGATGCAGGAGTTCCAGCCGTTCGTGGTCGATCTGATTGTGCGCAAAGAGGGTGATTGCCTCAGGGGAGTGCATTTCGCGCAGAACCAGACACACCTCGTCGTCGTCGCGGTACACGCGCAGGGTATAAGAACCGTCAATCACCGTGGCGTAGGTCTCTGCCTCGCCGACCGGCTCCCACATGAGCCGTTTGTCGCGGGTCTTGTCGATCAAGACCTCCACCAGTTCGGTCAGAGTCTCGTGGCTGCTCATGTAAAGCCCTCGCACAAGTGTTGTTTACGCTTCCATTATCGGCAGTATTCGGGGCAGATTGCACCGTATTTTTGCGTGTGTGTGCACAGGCTTGACTTCCCGCTCGAACGCCGATACAATCTGCAGGGATTTGGTTCCAGTGCGGTACTTTTCGAGCCTCCCCAACGTCATGGTTATGGAAAGCGGTAGAGAGAGCGAAGAGGCAAGGCTGGTCGCACGCTTCCGCGCGGGCGACATGCAGGCGATGGAGACGCTGTTCTGGCGATACGCGGACGCCGTGCTCGCCTACGCCACTCGCCTGCTGGGCAACCGTACGGACGCCGAAGAGGTGCTGTCGGAGGTATTCCTGCGCGCCTTCGAGGGGTGCATGGGCTACCGCGCCGAGGGCACTTTCAAAGCGTGGTTGTTCCGAATCGCACGCAACTGCTGTATCGACCGCCTGCGTCAGCCACGCCTGTTGCGGGTAGAAGAGATCGGGGAAGCCTCTCTGCCCGATGACACCGCCGAGACCGACCTGCGGCTGGCGGTACAGCGTGCGCTGAAGCGGTTGCCGGAGGAGTACCAGACGGTGCTGTTGCTGTGCGATGTGGAGGAGTTCACCGCGAAGGAGGTGGCGCAGATGCTGGGGCGCACCGTGCCGTCGGTGAAGGGAATGCTGTATCGCGCCCGCGCGGAACTGCGAGACGCCCTTTCCGAAGAATGGGGGGATGAACCATGAAATGCGCCGACGTGCGCGACCTGCTGGGCAACTACATGGACGGCGAGCTGACCGAGCGCATGATGCAACGCATCGAGAAGCATCTCCTGCGCTGTCCGGAATGCGCTTACGAAGCCCGTTCCATCGAGCAGGCGCGTGACCTGCTCAGGCGCGGGGTGGACTCCCCGATGGTTTCCGAACGGCTCGGCGAGCGCATCCTGCGCCAGCTGGCAGAGCGCTTCCCCCACCTGCAGGCGTCGCCACAGCGTGAGGAGCCGCTCTCTCTGCCGTTGCTACCGGAGGAATAATCCAGATCGTGTCAACGGGAGGCTCATCATGAAAGTCACCACGAACCGCAAAGATTTGCTGGAAGGCGTGCAGACGGTAGCTCATGCCGTCAGCGGGCGCAGTTCCCTGCCCATTCTTCAGCACATCCATCTCAGCGCGGACGGCGACGGGTTGACGCTGGTCGCCACCGACCTGGAGCTGGGCATCCAGTGCTTCGTGCCCGCCGCAGTGGAGATGCCCGGCGACGCCACCCTGCCCGCGAGGCTGACGCAGGAGGTGCTCTCCTCCTTGCCCGATGCGGAAATCAAGATGGCGGACGACGCCACCCACTCCGTGCAGTTGACCTGCGAGCGTTCGGAATACAAACTGCTGGGGCTGTCGCCTACCGAGTATCCCACCCTGCCTGAGGTGAGCGACGCCACCAGCTTCACCGTACCTGCCGACACGCTCAAGGAGATGATCAAGCAGACCATCTTCGCCGTAAGCACGGAGGAGACCCGCGCCATCCTGACGGGCGTGCTGGTAGAGTATGACGGCGTGACCCTGCGCATGGTCGCTACCGACACCCATCGCCTGACCGTGCGCTCGCATCCGGTGGGCACGAACGCGCTGGACACAGCCATCGCCGCGGTGATACCCGCCCGCGCGATGAACGAGCTGGCGCGAATCGTGGGCGACTATGAAGGCGAGGTGGAGGTGCAGATCGGGCGCAATCAGGCGTCGTTCCGACCGGTGGACGATCCGCGCCGCACTTTCCTCATCACGCGCCTGATCGACGGACAGTTCCCGGCATACCAGCGCGTCATTCCGACCACCTACACCAAGTGCCTCACTCTGGCAACCGATGAGTTCCTGCGGGCGGTGCGGCGTGCCAGCCTGGTGGCGCGCGATGTGAGCCATCGCCTCATCTTCAGCACCAACGGCGAGTACCTGATTATCGAGGCGGAAAGCGGGCAGTCCGGCAAGGCGCATGAGGAGGTGGAAGTGGTGCGCGAGGGCGACGACATCACCGTTGCCTTCAACGCCCGCTATCTGATCGACGTGCTGAGCGTGATCGACTCGGAAGGGGTGCATCTCGAGCTGACCGAGTCCCTGCGTCCGGCGGTGATTCGCCCCGCGGATCAGGACAACTATCTGTGCGTGCTGATGCCGATGGCGCTGACGTAGTGTGACGTGTGCCCTCACCCGCGTCCCCCTCTCCCAACGCTTTGGGAGAGGGGGATTCTGCCTTTATTCTGTCGCGATATGCCGACGGGCTGGTCGTTCGGCAAGGGGCTAAGCGATGTCGCTCCGCGCTTCCCAAGCCTGGCCCCTACCCCCTGCGCTGGTTCGCCTATTGGGGAACCGGCGCCATCATGACGTGCAAACCGTCCTTGTGCGGCTCCAACCAGTATACGTTGCCCTGTGCATCCACGCTGATGCTGAGGAAGCTGAATGTGTTGCAAATGGCGCGCAAACCCACGAACCGACCGGACGAGTCGTACTCGAGAACCGCGCTGTATCGCACAGCATGTGTTGCACCCACAGGTACGTCGTACACAACACGGGGAAAGCGTTCAAGGTAAACGTGCCCCCTGCCGTCTACGGCAAGCACCGCCGTTGTGTAAGGTACCTGCTTCTCCACGTCGCTTGGCGAGCCTGCAGGCAGTTGGAACTCGCGCAGTAACCGCCCCATAGCATCATAGACGACGACCTTGTAGCGAGTACCCTCATGCCAGCTGCTATCGGAGTAATCAACCTCGCCGGTCTCTCGAACCCACCACATGCTGGAGGGCTTGCCTGACTCTGCAGTCTCTATGCCATACAAAAACCCGCGGTGGAGGTTGATCTGGGGACTGGAGGTCGTCTCGGCAACCTTCGCAACCCCGCCCGTATCCGGATCCAGCAGGTATCCGTCGCTAACGATGAGGCGACCGTCCGGTAGACACTTTAGCCCTACACCCAGCCCCACCTTGCGATCGCCCGGCAACGCGGTCCACGCCTGGTTTATCGCCAGCTTCAAGGTAGTTTCAGCCTGCTTCACGCGCTTGCCCTGCAGGTCCCAGACCAGAATGCTGGTCTTGTCAGATGTCCCCCCTCTCACGAGCGCCATGATTGTGCCCCGCGGACTGATGACAGGGTCGTCCCACGCCCTCGTGTCCTGTGCTTCCAGCTTGATGGTAGCAAGGAGGTTACCTTTTCGGTCAAACCGCATCACACTGCGGCGAAGGCAAAGAGTGATTGTGCCATCCGAACCGATGTATGGCCGGCAATCAGCCACCGCAGCGAGCGGCTCAGTAGGTATACGGATGTCGCCCGTTCCCCAAGGGACGACGAACAGCACCACCGGTTTGGTCATCAGGTGCGAGGACAGATCGGGTTGTTCCGGCGGGGGCGGGGTGTTCATGCCTGCGGAAAGGCAGAGCGCCCACACAGAGTGAACCAGTATCGTCCAGATGTTGAGCGAGTACATGGTTGTTCATCCTCCTTCCTATTCAGGGTAATGCTTGTCCGCTCGCGTCGCCCCGGTTATCGGACCTGCCTCCGTACCACTGGAGAGGCAAAATCACAAGGTTTCCCTGCATTTTGCCTTCGGTTACCGCGACATGCCAGCTGTGTCATTGCGAGGAGCGAAGCGACGAAGCAATCTCCTCCATCTGCCGGGATTCGCCAGGGATTGCTTCGCCTGCTGGCGCAGGCTCGCGATGACACGGCATTTCATGTCATTATATTCCGCACTTCCTGTCATTCTGAGCGAAGCGAAGAATCTCCGAGATGCTTCGGCTGACGCCTCAGCATGACAATAATGTGATTCATTCTGCCATCTATTGCTGTCATTCTGAGCGAAGCGAAGAATCTCTTGAGATGCTTCGGCTGGCGCCTCAGCATGACAACGGGCTCGACGGCGAGCCCCCGCCGAGCCGACAATGAAACCTAACCCCCTGCCCCCTTCCCTGCGAGGGAAGGGGAGCAAACTCCTCTCCCCGCGTCGGGGAGAGGGCGGGAGAGGGGTTTCAACCGGCTCACCAGGAGGTTCGCCCTCCAGGTCCTGTGCTGTGTACTTTTCAAACACCCTGCAAACAGTTGACGCCTGCGTTTGCACAGGGTAACATTATTACGCCCTGTGCGGGTAATCGCAATCAACCAATCAGAAAGCGACCTTGCCATGAGCCATACCGACAACGAGCAGTGGTGGCATCTTTTCTCTCCGCTGAACCTGGCGTATCTGGCGGATCTGTACGAGCTTTATCAGCGCGACCCACAGGCAGTTGCCCCGCAAGTCCGGCGCATTTTTGAACAGCTGGGTGCGCCCCCGGTGGAGACGCTCCCCGCAGTGCAGGGCAGGTGCGGTTTTCGTGAGGTCTCTGGAGCCGTCTCCTTGGCGAACGCTATCCGCGCATACGGGCATCGGGCAGCGCGCCTGGACCCGCTGGGGAGCGAACCCACGGGCGACGCCTCGCTGTTGCCGGAGACGCACGGTATTACCGAACACGACCTGCGCGCTCTGCCCGCCGACGTAATCGACAGCGTGCTGAACCGAGATGCCCCCGATGCGTGGACGTTGATCCAGCGTCTGCGCGAGGTGTATGAGGGCACGCTGGGCTACGAGTTCGAGCATCTGGCTTCGGCGGAGGAACGCGCCTGGTGGGAAGAGGCGGTGGAGTCGCGTCGCTTTGCCCCGCCGCGTGACCCCATTGACGAGATGGCACTGCTGAACCGCCTGACCGAAGTGGGCGCGCTGGAACGGTTCCTGCATCGGGCGTTTCCCGGACATATCCGCTTCTCGCTGGAAGGGCTGGGCATGATGATTCCGATGCTGGACGAGCTCATCGGCGCGGCGGCGGAGGCAGGCACACGCTACATCATGCTGGGTATGGCGCATCGCGGCAGGCTGAACGTGCTGGCGCACATCCTGGGCAAACCGTACGAGCAGATTATCGCCGAGTTTCTGGGGGTCTATCAGTCGCCGGGCGTCTCCTACAGCGGAAGCAGTGACGAGGGCTGGACGGGCGATGTGAAATACCACCTCGGCGCGCGACGGGCTTACCGCGGCGGCGAGCAGGTGAGCGTGGAGGTGTACCTCGCACCCAACCCCAGCCATCTGGAATGGGTGAACCCGGTGGTGCAGGGCATGACGCGCGCCTGTGGAGAACAGCGCAACCGGCCCGGAACGCCTGAGCAAGACGAGCGCATCTCGCTGGCGGTGCTGATCCACGGCGACGCGGCGTTTCCAGCACAGGGCATCGTCGCCGAGACGCTGAACCTGTATCGCCTGCCGGGCTACCGTACGGGCGGAACCATTCACCTCATCGCGAACAACCAGATCGGCTTCACGACCGAACCCCAGCACGGACGCTCGACCGCCTATGCCAGCGACCTCGCCAAAGGATTTGACCTGCCGGTGATCCACGTCAACGCCGACGACCCGGAGGCATGTCTGACCGCCGTGCGCCTCGCTCATGCCTATCGCGAGCGCTTCCTGAAGGACGTGGTGATCGACCTCATCGGCTATCGGCGGTGGGGGCACAACGAAAACGATGAACCGACCTTCACGCAACCGACGCTGTACGAGCGCATCGCCAGCCATCCTACCGTGCGCGAGCTGTGGGTGCAACGGCTGGAGCGGAAGGGGCTGATCTCGCGCGAGCAGGCGGATGCGATGCTTCAGGAGGCGATGGAGCGGCTTCATGCCCTGCGCCGGCGGGTGGCGGACGAGATCGAGGTACACCTGCGCAAACCACTGGCAGGGCTGGAAGCGGGCGGAGAACGCGGCGGACTGGGCAGTCTGGAGGCGGAGGCGAGTATCCAGACCACCGTAGACCCAGCCCTTCTCCAGCGGCTGAACGACGAGGTAACGCGCGTCCCCGACGGGTTCCGTCTCCATCCCAAACTGCAGAGACCGTTCGCCCGTCGGCGGGAGGTGTTCTCCGGAGAGGGCAAGCTCGACTGGGCGCACGCCGAGATTCTGGCGCTGGCGTCCATCCTTGCCGAGGGAACGCCCATTCGCCTGACTGGGCAGGACGTGCGCCGGGGAACCTTCAGCCAGAGACATCTGGTACTGCGCGATACGCGCACGGGAGCGGAATATAACCTGCTGGCGAACCTGCCTTCAGCGCGTGCCTCGTTCGAGGTGTGGGATAGTCCACTCTCGGAGGCTGCAGTGCTGGGCTTTGAGTACGGCTACAGCGTGCAGGCGCCCGATACGCTGGTATTGTGGGAGGCGCAGTACGGTGACTTCGCCAACTCTGCGCAGGTGATTATCGACCAGTTCATCGTCTCCGGCAAATCGAAGTGGGGGCAAAGGAGCGGTCTGGTCTTGCTGTTACCGCACGGCTACGAAGGGCAGGGACCGGAGCATTCCAGCGCGCGATTGGAGCGATTCCTGCAATTGGCGGGCGAGAACAACATCATCGTGGCGAACTGCTCCACCCCCGCGCAGTATTTCCACATCCTTCGTCGGCAGGCAAAACTGCTGGGGCTGGACCCGCGCCCACTGGTTCTGCTGACGCCCAAGAGCCTGTTGCGTCATCCGATGGCGACATCCACCCCGCAGGAGCTGGCGCTTGGGAGGTTCCAGCATCTTCTGCACGAGAAGCCCGATTCGCGCCGCGCGCGCCGGGTGCGACGGCTCATCCTGTGCAGCGGTAAGGTCTATTACGACCTGCTGGCGACAGGCAGGCTCGACCCCGACTCGTCGAACTTCGCCGAGCATGTGGCGGTGGCGCGATTGGAGCAGTTCTATCCCTTCCCGGCAAACCGGATTGCCGAGGTGATAGACTGCTACCCGAACCTGCAGGAGGTCGTGTGGCTGCAGGAAGAGCCGCGCAATATGGGCGCGTGGCTGTTTGTGGCGCCGCGCCTGCGAGATATTCTGGCGAACCGGATACCGTTGTACTACATCGGGCGCACGCGCATGGCGAGCCCCGCCGAGGGCACGCAGGAGTGGCATCAGCAGGCGCAGGCGCACATTATCGAAGCCGCGTTTGAACCGGTAACCGAGCCGAAAAGCGTCACAGCGTTGCGCAAAGCGTGAGGAGGACAGAGATGCCGTTTGAGATTCGGGTGCCTATGCTGGCGGAATCGGTGGTAGAAGCCACGGTTGGCAGGTGGCTGAAAAAAGAGGGGGAGAGGGTGGCTACCGGCGAGCCGGTGGTGGAGCTGGAGACGGACAAAGTGAACGCCGAAGTGCCCGCCGACCAGCCCGGGGTGCTTCAGCAGATTTTGCGTCGGGAGGGCGAGGTGGTGCGCCCCGGCGACGTGCTGGCGATTCTGGCGGAGGCTATCGTTGATGAACAGCCCGCCCAGCCGGTCAGCGCGGAGGCGGAAGCGGAAATAGAGAGCCGTGCAACCCCCGTGGCGCGACGCATGGCAGAGGAACTGGGAGTAGACCTGCGCGAGGTGGTGGGCACTGGCGCGGGCGGCAAGGTGACGAAGGAAGACGTGCAGGCGTATGCGCGACTGCGCCAGCAGGTAGAAGAGAGTATTCAGGTAGAGGAACCTGCTCCACCTCCACCTCCGCCGCGCGAGGAGCCGACGGTCTCCGCGTCGATGGTGAGCGTTGAAATACCTTCTGGGCGTGCGGAGACCCGTCAGCGTCTTTCGCGAAGGCGGCTTACGATTGCGCGTCGGCTGGTGGAGGCTCAGCACACCGCGGCGATGCTCACCACCTTCAACGAGGTGGACATGAGCGCGGTGATGGCGTTGAGGGCGAGGTGGAAGGAGCGCTTCCAGCAACAGTATGGCGTCAGTCTGGGCTTCATGCCCTTCTTTGTGAAGGCGGTCATCGGTGCGTTGCGCGAGTTTCCGCAGCTGAACGCCGAACTGCAGGGCGACGAGCTGGTGCTGAAGCACTACTACGACATCGGCATCGCCATCGGCGACCCGGAGGGGCTGGTGGTGCCCGTGTTGCGCGACGCCGACAAAATGAGCTTCGCGCAGATCGAAAAGGCAATCGCGGGATTCGTGGAGAAGGCGCGTAACCGCACGCTGACCCTCGAAGAGTTGCAGGGTGGCACTTTCACCATTACCAACGGCGGAGTGTTCGGTTCCCTGCTGTCCACGCCCATCCTGAACCCGCCACAGGTGGGCATTCTGGGAATGCATCGCATTCAGGAGCGACCGGTGGTGGTGGACGGTCAAATCGTCATCCGCCCGATGATGTATCTGGCGCTGAGTTACGACCATCGGGTGGTGGATGGGCGCGAGGCGGTGCTGTTTTTGGTGAAGGTGAAGCAGATGGTGGAGGACCCCGAGCGTCTACTGCTGGAGGGATAGGCTCACTCTATCACCGTGCTGATAGCGTTCAGCAGTTTCCGGCGGTAGGGTAGCCAGCGGTCACCCTCGAAGGCGCAGTACACACGGTTGCTCAGCAGGACGATGAAAAACTCCGGCTGGCGGTTGAGCAACAGCACCGTTCCGGTGAAGCCGGAGTGCCCGATGCAGGTGTCGGGCAGGAAGTTGGCGCGGGGGAGCATCTCGTTGGGGGCGGTGAACCAGCCGAAGCTCTGCCCGCCGATTCCCGCAATCTGGTTCTGAAACATCTGCCGTACGGTCATCACGCTCAGCACGCCGTCGCCGTCCCGCAGAAGCATCTGGCAGAATCTGGCGAGGTCGTTCGCGGTAGAGAACAGCCCCGCGTGCCCGCTGACCCCACCCATCGCCCAGGCGTTGGCATCGTGAACCTGTCCACGTAGGGTCTGTCCCTTGCGCCACGGGCAGTTCGCCGTGACGGCGAGGCGGTGCTGGTAAGCCTCGCCGGGATTGTAGAGTGTGTCGGTCATGCCCGCTGGCAAGAAGATGCGCTCCCTCGCGAAGTCTGCCAGACTCTTTCCGGTGGCTCGCCTCACGACCTCACCGAGCAGGATGTAGTTCAGGTCGCTGTATTCGTAGGCGAGGTCAGGAAGACGCACCGGCGGGGTCTGCAAGACGGCTTCGATGAGCGCGTCTTCCTGCGCCTGCTCGTAGAAGGGCTTCCAGGCAGGTAGTCCGGAGGTGTGGGTGAGCAGGTGGCGCAGGCGGATGCGTTTGCACCACGCTGGCGCTCCTTCCAGCAACGAAGCGAGCGTCGCTTCCATCTGCAGTGTGCCCTCTTCCACCAGAGCCATTAAGCTGGAGGCACACGCCACCGGCTTCGTAAGAGACGCGAGGTCAAAGAGGGTGCAGGTATCTGCTGGGATATTGCTTTCCGGGTCTGCCAGCCCCGCGCTGGCGGTGTACCACACCGAGCGCGAGTCGCCCACTACCGCCACACAGCAGGAATAGATATTCGCCTCGACGCCCTGTGCGAGCAGTTCCTGCACCCTTGCCCAGCGATTCAGATGAGTCATGAAGATGTCGTTCCTTCCTGCTGGGGCTTGATGGCGGTAATATCTGCACTGCAAGTGCGCGACAGCAGGGCGCGCTGGTGTTCTTCGGGCAGGTGGCGGAGGCTGTCGGGCAGGGTGCTGAGGTCGTCGCGCAGGTAGCGGAACCTGATGGTAATATCCGGTTGCTGGAATCCCGCCGATTCCAGCATCTTGCGGTAATCAGCGATGGTGAGCGCGCCAGCCACGCACCCCGTCCAGCTGAGCGCGGCACGAATCTGCTCTTCAGGAATAGGCAGGTCGTCGAACCCACCGTCGACCACGATGTCTGAAACCGCCAGCCTGCCGCCGGGCTTCAGCACGCGATAAACCTCGCGGAATGCCCGTGCTTTGTCGGGCACCAGATTCAGCACACAGTTCGAGATCACAACGTCCACGCTGGCGTCTGGCAGAGGTATGGCTTCGATCTCGCCGCGCAAGAACTGCACGTTGTTCACGCCTGCCTTGCTGGCATTGGCGGTGGCAAGGGCGACCATCTCTTCCGTCATGTCCAGTCCGTACACGAACCCATCGGAGCCCACACGCTTTGCCGCCAGCAGAACGTCCAGCCCCCCACCAGAGCCCAGGTCCAGCACCACTTCTCCCGGCTGGAGGTTAGCCAGCGTCACGGGTGCCCCACAGCCCAGCGAGATCTTCACCGCATCGGCGGGTAGCTGTGCCAGCTCCTCCGGCGAGTAGCCCAGGCGGGCAGGGTCTTCCACATACGCCTCATCACAGCACGATGCAGTGGGCGCGCAACAGCCCGTTCCTGCCGACGCTTGCCGGGCAATGCGACCGTAACTATCTCTCACTGCCTGCCGTATTGTGCCTGCATCTATCCGATCGCTCACCGGTCACACCTCCTTCGTGGTGCAACAGAAAGCTGGAGGGCAGATGTTCAGCAGTGCATCGTCCCCTCCAGCCTGCCATGCTGACATTCGCTCCCTCTGGTGCCGACGGCTTACTCGCCACCGTGTGAAAGGTATGCCTCTGCCATGATGATGTACTGCTCGCCGACCTGCTGGACAATCTGAAGCAGATCCTGCATCGTGGAGACCTCTTCTACCTGCTCTTTGACGAACCACCACAGGAACTCCTGCGTGGCGTAGTCCTTCTGCTCCACTGCCAGGCTCATCAGGTCGTTAATGTGTTTCGTCACGTCCATCTCCCACTTCAGCGCGAGGCTAACTGCCTCCTCTGCGCTCTTGAACTCGCTCTGTACGGCGGGGATGGAAGGTATCTCCACCTGTGCGCCGACGTCGTTGAGATATTTGATGAACTTCATCGCGTGTTCCCGCTCTTCGTCTGCCTGCTTGAAGAACACCTCTGCGAGCTTCTTCAGGGCACGCCCATCAAAGTAGGATGCGATTTCGATGTACTGGTGCGATGCGAGCAGTTCCCGCCCGATCTGGGCGTTAATCGCCTCGTTCATCTCCTTGCTGATCAGCATTTTCCTCCTCCTTACCCCCTTGCGCTACTGGCAGGGTAGTCACATAGTCAGTTTACTCGTTTTGCATCTGTCGTTTCAAGCGCTGGTAAAAACGGCGCGTTCTGCGCCGGTTGGCGGATGTGTCTGAGGATGCCTGCAGGTTGTGCACCAGCTCACGGCACTGTTCCACCGACAGATAGGGAATCATCTCTTTTGCGCGTGCCACGCAATGTGGAGGCAAAAGCAATTCGCTGAACCCCGCGCCAAGCACGACGGGCACGAGCCATTCGCTCTCCGCGTCGAGTGTCGCACCGCTGGCGAGCAGGTGTGATTGGGCAAGCAGGGTCAGGTTCTCGGCGTGCTGAAGCCACTCCGCATCCAGCCAGTGACGTGCTTCCACCGTCCGCAGGTACAGTGCGCGGATCGAAGCCACTTCGGGAATCTCCGGAGGGGCGAGGGGAGCCGTCCATCCGCCCAGCAGGGCGTCCTGGAAAAGCTGCGCTCCGCGCTCTTCCTCGATAGCCATTTGCGCTTGCTGAAGTCCGTCCAGAAAAGCCTGCACATCCCCTGCCTCAAGCGATGGCAAGACAAAGGTCACTATGGCCTGCAGGGTCGATTCGGCGACAGCGCGCCAGATCGCCATGTCGGGCAGGGCGGGCAGTTCCAGCAGAAGCATCTTGCCGGATGCACCCTGTAGCAGAGCATGTCGGGCGGCAGGGTTGAGCAAGCATTGCTCGCTGGCATAGGCGTCGAGGAACGCTCCGTCTGCCCCCTCTTCCATCGATTGGATGGCGGTTTGCCAGTCCTCGCTGATAGCGATGGCGCGCACCGGGTGGTCGTCCAGTGTGCGGGCGGTTTCGTGCGTGATACCCAGCACATAGCGCTTACCGCTGGGATGCATTTCCTGACGCTGGTACTGGGTCATCAGATGCATATCGGGGTCCACCACCAGCAGTCCACGGTCGGCATCCACGATCACGATGTCGCCGTCACGCACGTTCAGCAGGAGCTGCGACACACCGACGAGGGCAGGCACGCCGATCGCGCCTCGCACGGGTGGGGCAGGGCTTTCGGCAACGATGGCGGTGACGCCCGCGCCCGCCCGCCACAGCGCCTCGCCCAGTTCAATATCCCGGCAGATCGCCACGAAGCCCAGATGCTCACGTCGGGTGGACTCGTAGGCGGTAAAAAGGTCGATCACGGCACGCAGGTCGGAAGCCCGCAGTACCATCGCCGTACCGACGGCGATGCCACGAGAAACGGGTTGTCCGGTGAGCCTCAACATCGCTCGACTCAGCGTTGCCCCTGCTGGGGTGCAGGCGATGAAGGCGCAGGAGTGGTCTCTTCTTCCTCCTCTTCTTCCACCAGAATCACCAGCTTGCCGGGCTGGGTGATTTTCAACCACTCGTCACCCTCCTTCACCGACACCAGCACTTCGGGAGCACTCAGCTCCTGACCTTTCTCATCGACGGCGTACACCTTGCCGACGAGCTGCACCTGTTCGGTACGCGAGTTGTACACGGCTTTCTCTGCCGTCAGCGTGCGCGTCTTGCCCGACTCCCTGAGCGTCTGCACCATCTTCAGGTTGCCGGTGAGGGTGATGATTTTCTTCTGGTAGAGGTTCTCGGCGCGGTCGCAGGTAATCTGCACCGGCTCGCGCATCTCGGTCCGGAGGGAGCGGGTCTCCTCTTCTACAGGCTGGGCATTCGCCTGCTCGGATTGCTTTGGCTTGACGAGGATGGTCACATTGCCCTCCAGCACGGCACGTTTGTCTTTCAGCTCGATGGTCAGTCTGTCGGCGGAGAGTTCCACGCGCGGGTCGGTCACGCGCAGGTTGCCGGTGGCGTGGATGATTTGCGCTTCGATGTCCTGCTCGGCGCGGTCGGCAGTCATGACGGTATCGCCATCGCGGATGACCAGCCCCTCGCCGATACGGGTTTTGCCCTGTTGTTCCTCGATCCGCTGGAAGGTGACCTCCACGCGCCGTGTTCGCGTCTGCCGGTCGTTTGCCTGTGTTCTGGATGGTTCCTCCTGCAGGAAGGCAATCGGCTGAAGAGAGGTGTGTATGAGCAGATGTACCTGCTCGGCGATCAGCCTTTTCTCCCAGCCAAGGTAGCGCAGGCTCTGTGCGGTGAATTCGCCGTCGCGCAGGGAGCCTCGCACCGTGCCCGCGCATTGCAGTTCGCGCGTCTGGTCACGCCAGGTTGCCTGCGAGCAGTAGAGCTGAACTGGATCGCCCTTGAGGTGCGCCTCGGCGATCTGCAGGAAGCGGGAAGCGCCTTCGTAGCGTGCGCCCGCCGCGGTGAGCCTCCACGCAGGTCTGCCATCTTCGTACAACACCGCCTCCCTCACCCCGTCCACCAGCCACGTCTGGCGGTCGCGAGCGAGGTCAATCCTCTGCACCTTCATCCGCCACAGCAACCGGTTGAGCTGGCGGGCGCGTATCTCCGTTTCGCTGAATCTTACCACCACATTGCCCATGCCAGCCTGCGCGTAGGCGGGGTTGAGGCGCGCGAACGGGTCGATCTGCTGAAGCCGGTGGATGGACACCGCAAGCCCGGCAATGCACATTAAGGCAAGGACGGTTGGTATCGCCGCGCGCCAGTTTCTCATATCCCGTTTGTTCGACGAACGGGGGCGGACAGGGTTATCGCCGCGACCGCGCCAGCCACTTCTGCCAGAGCTGAGGCTCGGTTAGCATCTTGATAAAGACGCCGCCGCCGACCGACCGCGCCTGAAAGCCGACCTGCTTGCCGTCGTGCGTCCAGTACCAATCGGTCAGGGGCACCCGGCTCGGCGTCTCGTTCAGCCAGCGCCAGATGGGCGCCATGAAGGCGTTAAAGTCCTCGCGCGATTCAGTCAGCGTGGCGGTCCACACCTCCCAGTCCAGCTTCGTGTACTGACTGCGATTGTCCAGCGGCAGTCCGTACGCGTTCATCTTCCCTTTATAATACGCAATCTCTTTGCGGGCGACTTCCTTCGGGAAGAGGTGCAGTTCCAGCAGGGCATCCCAGACGAGATTGTATTTCTGGCTCCACGTGCCGGGCTTGTCGAAGGCGAGCCGATAGTGGTCGCCGTCGTCTGCCATGCGCATCCATTCCACAGCCATGCTCTGTGCAAGCTGGTGGTATTCGTCGGCGCGAGCAGTGTCTCCAAGCATCCGGCACAGTTTGGCATATCCCCCAAGCGCGAGGATAGCTTTGAGCGACAGGTTGGTATTGTGGGCAAGGTGCCCGGCGAAGTCGTCGGTACAGAGCTGATTTTCGGGGTCAAGTCCCTTCTCGCGCAGATACTCCGCCCACTTCGTGAGCAGTTGCCAGTATTGCCTCGCGTATTCCGCGTTGCCTTCCGCCTGCGCGATGGCGGTAACCATCAACAGCATGTTGCCGCACTCTTCCACCGGCATCTGGTTCTCTTCCGAGCGTTCGCCGCCCCCGTATACCTGTCCGTTCGCCTTGGGGTAAGTTCCCAGATCGTGCGGGGCGAAGGGAAACTTCCAGCGCGGCGAGCGGGCGTAGTCCATCACCGGCGTCAGCATCGCCTTCAGCAGGTCGGTGTTGAACAGCAGGAAGAAGGGTGAGGACGGATAGGTCACGTCCACCGTGGCGATACAACCGTTGCTGAAGTTCTCTTTGGAGAAGAAGAGAGGCGTGCCGTCGAAGTCCGCGGCAAGCTTGTGTGCCGCGAGGCACTGCCGATATGCCAGCGCACAGAGCATGGCGTATGGCTCACCGCCCACCCGACGCAGGTCGCTCATCAGCTCGGCGTCGAAGCGTTCGCACTCCTGCTTCAGCCTCGGCAGGTCGCGCTGAGCCAGCCTCAGCAGGTCGTCGATCTCCGCGCCTGCCCGGCGCCAGTAGGGGCGCAGTTTGCGGTGGAAGTACTCGATGGAGAACAGGTCGTCGTAGGCGATGAGCAGGTGTCGCTCCACAGGCTTCTCGCCGACCTCGCCGAGGTCCATCGCCGTGGCGAGTACAATCCACTCATCGTGCGCCGGGCGGGGCATCCGCAGGTCGTCCGATTCGGGTAGCCTGCCGTCTCGTGCGAAGTGCTGGCGTACGTCGTGCGAAGCCATGACGGTTTGAACGGCTGGCTCTCCGGGCACGGCGATGTAGAGATAGCCCCAGTCGATGCGCAGGTTGTCGCCGGCTTTCTGCAGGACGGGTTGTTCCTCTGTGCCCACGCGCATCACGTCCATACCGTCCAGCCGATAGCGTGACCAGACCACGGGCTGACTGGTGCTGTTCACCGCCCACTCTGCCGAGGCGTCCAGATACAGCTCCACGCGGTGTTTTTTGCCGTCGTTAGAGCGCACCTGCCACAGAATATAGGTCACCGGGCGCGACAGTACGTCCAGATCGTAGGGCAGGGCTGGAGTGAGGAAGGTCAACTGCAGTTCCACACCGCCGCCCTGAAAGGTGTAGATGGTGCGGGTGGGCAGTACCTGCAGATTCGTCTGCTGGATGGCGGGCACATCGTTGGGGAAGATGCCCATCACGCGGTATGGCTGTCCGTCGATGCGCACCATGCTGGACAGTGCGTGAGTGGCACCCGTCCAGTGCCTGCTCCAGCCGTCGGTGAGCCGGTCGTTCATGCTCCAAACGCTGAAGTAGGGGTCATGAGTGACCAGCGGCACCGCCGGGGGGCGGAAACGCGCGATGTCTGGCGCAGAAGAGGATGCGCCGTCAGCGGTAGCGACTGCAATAAGACAAAACATCAACCCGAGTACCAGCGTGTCCAGAGAAATCAACCACTATCCTCCTTGTGCCAGAATTATGGGCAGATATCATGTGGTGGTGGCGGCGGCGTGCCCTGCGAGTAGACCGTGACCACGCCCACGTTGATCGTGTTTGCCACCGGGGCGGGCAGGTTGAGCGCACATCCCTGCACGTTGCGCCCACCATAGCCGACGACTTCGTAGTACTCATTTGCACGGCTGCTTACGTCCACCCGGAAGCTGGTCGGCGCGGTGGCGCTGCCCAGGTCCGCGCTGAAGGTACCGTCCTGTCGGCTGGTCAGCACAATATTGTTGGGCAGAAGCACAATCCGGATGCCAGAGACCGCTCGTCCCTGTTCATCCTGCACGATCCCCTGCACAACCAGCCCGGTGGGTCCGGGCGCGCCTGCGGTGCCCCCTCCGCCGCATCCGCTCAAGGTGGTCAGCGCCGCGAGCGCCAGCGCCGCCATTGCCAGCAGGGCGGCTACCATGCGAAACGAGCTCACAGTTCCCTGTCGCAAAGCCTGTTCCTCCCTTTTGTGTTCGTCACAAGTTGATGCACACGCGCCAAATGCTTCATGCGACGTCACTCGCGCGGATTCCTGCTGGTCACCGCGTGAGATTCACATTCACCGTCACAGGTTGATTCTGCGCGGTGATGGTCACCTCCTGCTGGAATGGCAGGTAACCAGAACGAGTGACTTTCAGCAGATAGGTTCCGAGCGGCACCCAGAACCGATACTCGCCACTCGCCTGAGAAATCACCATGCTGTCGACCGGGACGAGTGTGTTCGGATCCAGCAACTGCACGCTGGTGCCCACCGGCGTATCCGGCGGCTGAACCGACACCACACCGCGCAGGTTATAGGGATCGCCAGGTGGATCCGCGGGTACAGGCGGGGCGATGCGAATCTCGCCCAGATCGTTATCGCCGGGCGCCAGCGGAGGGTCGATGGAAAACACCTTTTTCTCGAACCCGGTGGCTTCCACCGTGCCCTGATCCGTTCCTGCAACCAAACGGTCAAAGACGAAGTTGCCCGTGGTGTTGGTCAGCGTGCTGAAGGCTCCGATGGTCACTTTGGCGCCCTGTACTGGTTGTCCCGTTTCCGCGGACACCACCTTCCCAGTGGCTTTCGCGATGCCCGATGCCGGCCCGATAAATATCTCCCCAATATACGTCGTGCCGCTCTCCGGTAGAGGCGGTAGTGGAAAGGTCACCGGACTGTCTGAAGAGCCGGATGGCGGGTTGATGGTGCCTTCTGTGGTGCTGGCGGGAACACCGACCACTTCGAAGTTGTAGTCCTTCCCGTCGGCGTTCTGGCGCACGTCGGTGACCTGCACCGTTTTGCCCGCGATGGTCACGGTGGTGCCGGGGTCGGGAAGTCCGCGCGTGTCCGAGCGTTTCACCAGCCCCTGTATGGTGACCGTACCGCCTCCTCCACCTCCGCCTCCCCCGCACGACGCGAGGAGCATGGACACACCCACGATAGATACCACAAAAAGAAGAGAGAACCCCGTTCTGCCTTTCATCGCGTCACCACCACTGGTAAGATTGCCTGAGCCGATGTGCCGTCTTCCGTCTGCGCCCGCAGGCGCACCAGATACGCTCCCGCAGGCACTGCCGTACCGCCCGCATCGCGCCCGTCCCATGACAGCGACTGTATCCCCGCGCGCGAGGGGGTTCCGCTCTGCAGAACGCGAATGGGCGTGCCGGATGCGCTGAACACTTCCGCCAGCACCTGTGCATCGGCGGACAGGGTGAACTGGATAGAAACCGTACCACCCCGCGTGCGCTGAGCGCGCAGTTGCAGGATGCGCAGAGGCACACTGGACCGCGGTTCCGCAATCAACTGCAAACTGCGGCTGGCGGCGGAGTCGGTGCGCACCGTCACGGAGGAGACCGCGTGCAGGTTGTATCGCCTGCCGGACGCCTCGTCCACCAGCATCAGGCGCGTGTCTTCAGGCACGAGGCGCAGGTCGTTCCATGTGATGGTGGTTTCCATCTCGGGTGCCGGGGTCTGCACCTGCAGGTTCCAGACGGCCCGGGTGTTTCGCCCGCGCACGTCCACGGCGTACCTGCCTGCGTACATGCCCCAATCACTATTGCGCACGGCGAAGTCCAGCATCTGTCCAAAGGCAGGAGGCGCCTCGCTGTCCCAGAGGGGGTCAAACCGGTCGGATGCCTGTGCGGACTGCCCCACTCGCACCTGCACAGCGGATTCGCCAGCGCGAGCGGTCAGGGTAATCAGCCACCCGGTTCTCTCCGGCATCTGCGCCCGACTGCCTGCGCGACGGGTGGCTGGCGCCGGGAAGGTCAGCGTGACTCCTTCCGTCACCAGCACCCTCAGCCAGTAGCCTTCCCAGGGTTGCAGGGTGGTGGCAGGCTCGTAACTGTTAGTCAGGCGGTTGTAGCGCCACACGGTCGCGCCGATCCACCCCTTACTCACCGCCGTGGCGAAAGGTACCGGGTCGTTCAGCAGGTACTGCACCTGCAGGTCTGCCACGTCGACCGGAGTGGTGAACGGGTTGCCTATCTGGTTCCAGCCGTAGGTAGTGGCGATGGTGAAGTTCTGGTCGGAGCGGGGCACGACTCCGCGGATGTCCGCGATGATGCCACTGCGCAGTTTCAACCAGTAGCCCACACCGGGGCGGAAGGGTGGAGCGGTGGGATAGAGCTCATACTTGTTGTCGCCGGGCTTGTCCTGTCGCCAGTGTGCCAGCAGGAATCCGCTACGCGCGGCTCCCAGCGCGTCGGCGTTGTCGGTGGCGAAGGGCAGGATGGGTAACGAGACCATCTGCAAACCTTCGGGGAAGCTGTGGGTTAGCGTCTGCGCGGTATCGGTTGCCTCCAGGGTAACCACCGCCTCACTGTAGGCGAGGTTGACCTGTCGCGTCGCTACGACGTTGCCACTGGAATCCTTCACCGTGATCGTATAGCGGGCGGGTTGCTCGAAAGCGGGCGAAGGCAGTTGCAGTCCAAATCCGCCCTGTGCGAGCGAGGTAGTCGCCTGCACCCCCAGGTTGCTGGTCACCTCCACCGTGCCCGTGTCCAGCCCCAGCACCGCGCCATAAAGGTTGTTCGGGGTGGCTGTGGTGCCGCCATAGCCAGCGGCGTAGGGGATGCGCAGGTGCAGTCCTCCCAGCGGCAGGTCTATCAGCACGCGCTGTGCGCCCCCGATGTTGATGAACTGCGGGGCGACCGTGCCTTCGCCATCCACGATGTCGATGCGCTCGTACTGCGCCCCCAGAAAGAGACGGTTCTGCTGGTTGTAATCCCAGTAGGTGGGATAGCATACGTCGTTGAGCGGGGTCTCGTCGCCGTCCGCACCGGTGTGGTAGTGCATCAGCACGATAGCGATACCGGGATTGTCCTGCCCGGGGTCTGCACGGTCAGGTATCACCCAGGCATATACCTTCTTGCCGAAGGAGATGCTGGTATCCAGCACGTACTGCCGTTCATACCATCGGTCGAAGGGTAGACCCTCTACCGTTCCACCCGCGAGTACCTGCGCGGCGATGGCTTTGAGGCGGGGCACGTCGCCGCTGAGCCTGATCGTCTCGTTCGGGTTGTACTGGGCGTAGTATTGCGCGTTGAACTTCTTGAAGAACTCGTTGTCCTCCATGTACACCTTGAGCCACGCAGAACCCGCCATCTGCATGCGCGGCAGGTACATGCCCCCCAGCTGCCCCGGCGAGATGGGTAACTGCTTCAGCGACGGCGCGATGAACACGTTATTGCCCAGCGCAGGCTGGTTCAGCAGATCGTAGAAGGGCAGGGCATGGTAGTTCGGGTCGGTTTTGAAGAAACCGTCGGGGTCGGCGATACCCAGTGCCTGCGCCACGCGATGCGCCACCAGCATGGTCACGGCGCGGGCGAAGCCCTCCTCCCAGGCGTCGTAGTCGAAAACCAGCGGACCGTGGAAAGCATGCACCAGCACATGCACCATGTTGATGAGCACGGACTTCTCGCTGTTGTATACGGGGAAGAGAATCTCATTCGTTGAGGCGTTGAAGATTCCCCCTGCCACCGCGTCGCGGTCGCCTATCTGCGCATCGTAGTTGACCACCTTCACCGTTCCGCTCTGTGCCGGCTTGCCGTACACGCTCTCAATGAGCGGCACTGCGGCGTTGATGACACTGCGCAGGAAAGCCTCCTGGGCGGCGCTCCAGCCCTCGAAGGTGAAGGAAAGCGTGCCGTCGCCGTAGCGGGTGCGGGCTGGCTGGATGATGCGTCCGCCTTCGCGCAGAACCACCACCATGTCCACGCCGACCTGCGCCTCGGCGGGCAACGCTCCAGTTTGTTTCCATCGCCTGACCTGATTCGCTACCACCTGCACCTGTGCCCGCTGGACGGGTACGGCTTGTTGCAGAACAACCTGGCGCAGGTCGGTTGCCGAGCGCGTACCGGCGGGCACATCGATGACGAACGCACTCTGAGGCCCATCCGAGCGCGTATTGAAGGGCACGTTGACCACGTTACGATACGGTCCGCTCCACGCGGCGCCCGCCGCGAGGAGCAACAGCAAACCTGCAAACCATCTCATAGACAGGGGGTCTCCTTCATGGTCGGTATGTGAACTTCCACAGAGGGCTGATACTGCGTGCACTGCCGTCGGCAGAGAACGCCACCACCACCCAGTAGTAGGTCTGCCCCGGCTGTAGCGAAGGACCATTGTAGACGGTGCTGTTATTCGGGTGGGTGACCCGGCTGGCGCCCGGGTTGTTGAGGTCGGCAGGCCACAGCGGGTCGCGATTGATGTCCGGGAAGCCCTCGAAGAGGATGACCTGGTAGTAAGACGCTCCGTTCAGCCTGTCCCAGCGCAGGGTGGGGTTCGGTGTGCTAACCGTCGCACCGTGTGCTGGCGACGAGAAAGTGCTCACGGGTTGCAATGGTCTGGCACTGGCGTTATCGGAAGGGGAGCTTGCGCCGGTGCCGGAATCGGGGTCGAAGTTCGCACCCACCGCCACCACCTGATAGTAGTAGGTTGCCTCTGGCGTCAGGTTCAGGTCGAGGTCAGCGAACAGGTCCGCCAACGGGTCGCGCAGGAAGGCGATGGCGTTATCGGGTACGGAAGCAGGATTTGCCAATCGCCCGCGATAGATGCCATAGCCCAGCCGACGGTTGTCCTCCACGTAGTCCCACGTCAGGTCAATCTCGATGAGCGAGCCGGACGGGGTTACCCTGCTGAGTGCGCGGTAGCGGGCGCGTTTGGGGTCCAGAAACCGCTTGATTGCCTCAAGAGCGTTTGCCATTTCGGGCGAGGAGGAGCGCGTGACACCGCGCGGTTGTGTCCACGCCACTGCCTCTAAGTTTGTCGGGGTAGCGGGAACCACCCCGGAGGCAACACCCAGCGCGAATGAGGCGGCAGTGATCTGTCCGGCGACCACGCTGACCGTCTTCCGGTCATTCAGGAAGCCGGGCGAGGAGGCGACCACCGGGTAGTCGTAGCCGCCGCGCAAACCGTCGATACGATAGTAGCCGTTCTTATCGGTAACCGCCATGGCAGAGCTAAGGGGGCCCCCGGCGAACACGCGCGCTCCCTCGATGCGGTTGCCGTAGGGGTCCAGCACGAAGCCTTCGATAGAGCCTTGCAAGTTCTCAGGGCAGAGGAGGATGTTGGCGTTGCGGGTGGTGTCGTCGGCAAACACCTGTACCAGCAGAATACCGCTCCATTGCTGGTTTCCGATGCGTGCGCTCGCCCTCACGTTTTTGAAGCCTTCGGAAATATCGGTCAGCAAGAAGGTTCCGTTCATATTAGTGAGGGTTTCGCCCGCGCCGGTTACCCACACTCGCGCGCCCACCACCGGGTCGCCGTTGATGTCGGTGACCGTGCCTGCGATGTTGCCTTTACCGCTCTCTTTGCCGCCGCAGGCGGTGAAGGAGATGACCACCATAAGAACCACAATGTACCGCCACAACGCAGACGCTCGCATAGGACCTCCCCGTTCCGGCGAATCTTCTCTGCTCATCATACCAACAGACGGGCTTGGTGTCAATGTGGTTATCTCTGCGTCAGGCGTTGTGCCAGCTCCTGCACCCGCCGGTCGATCTCATCGCGCACCGAACGGAACACCTGCAGTACCTCGTCATCAGTGCCGGTGGCTCTGGCGGGGTCAGGCAAGTTCCAGTGCTCGGTTTGGCGCGCGCCGGGGAACGCGGGGCACTCCTCTGCCGCTTCGCCACAGAGGGTAATCACATAGTCTACCGGCAGGGGAACGTCGGAGACGGTTTTGGGGCGGTGCGTGGAGATGTCGATACCCCTCTCCTGCATTACCTGCACCGCCAGCGGGTGCACACACTGCGCCGGGTGAGTGCCCGCGCTCCACACATCGGCTTCCGGCAGGTACTTTCGGGCGAACCCCTCTGCCATCTGACTGCGGCAGGAGTTGCCCGTGCACAGGAACAGAATCCTCATCGTGACTCCTCCCAGAGGTGATCAGCAGAATCATACCTCAAGCGCGTGAAAAGCATCTTAAGGGGATGTCCCCGCAATTCTACGAGTTTCGCCTTTTTCGGGTTTTGTAAGCGTAAAAAGTGCTTGCGCAAAGTTGGTACGAATGATATACTACAATTGAGTATCGGAAGTGTATGGATACTCGCGGAGGCGGTAGTTCTTGCAGATCTTCCGCATCGGATGTAACCGATCACGCAAGGAGGGTGCAAAAGTGAACAGGAGACATTCTGCGCGGTGGGCGTTTACGCTCATCGAGCTCCTCGTGGTGATAGCGATTATCGCCATCCTGGCGGCGATCTTGTTCCCCGTTTTTGCCAGAGCCCGGGACAAAGCACGGCAAACGCAGTGCATTTCGAATCTGAACCAGATTGCCAAAGCCTTCCGCATGTACAGCCAGGACTACGACATGTACATGCCCCCAACTGCTGTCAGCACCGACCCGCTTTCGCCCATCTGGAGCGCGATGGTGGCGCCGTACATCAAAAACACCGGTCTGTTCCGGTGCCCATCGGACAGCAGGGGCCGGTATGTGGAGACGTACGGCGAGCGTGGGTGGCTACCCTACGGCTACAACCGGGAGTGGGCGCCCTTCATCCCGTCGCGCAATCAGGTGGACTGGGTAGTGCAGTTGAGCCGGGTGGTTCAGCCTGCGATGGTGGTGGTGGTAACGGATAGCGTGCCCGGCGATGTGAACGAGGGCTACGTCGGATACATCGTGCGGGGTAACGCTCAGCCGACGCCCATCAACAACAAAGCAGGCTTCGCCGCCCGCCACTCGGACGGGGTGAACATCGGCTTTGCGGACGGGCACACCAAGTGGTATAAGGCAGAGGCGGTGGTGCCTCAGCCGCTATCTGCACTGAACAACACCCCTGCGGGAGTTCGCTGGGACCCGATTGACTACTATTCTGGCACAAACTAAGGAGGCGCGCCATGTGTCGCAAGATTCGCGCTTTCACGCTGATCGAGCTTCTGGTGGTGATTGCTATCATCATCATTCTCGCGGCAATCCTGTTCCCCGTGTTCGAACGCGCTCGCGAGAAGGCGAACCAGGCAGGCTGTCTGTCGCACATGCGGCAGCTGGGTCTGGCGATCATGATGTATGCGGAAGACTTCGATGAGACCCTGCCCTGGTCGTGGGGCGCCCCGGGGGCGGAATATCCGCTGAACCCGCCCAACGCCGTGCCTACGTGGGCGGAGCTGATTTACCCGTACACGAAGAACCTCGGCGTGTTCGGCTGTCCCGCCAACCTGCCCAACTTCGCGGAGTATCGCAAGCGATGCCAGCGCGGCTGGTTCGACTGTCTGACCCAGCCCGAGCTGGTACGTCGGTACAGCCAGTACGGGGCGCGCAGTTACTCTGCAAATGCCTATGTGCTGGGATGGCTGGGCGCCAACCCGAACGGAGCGCATGGACCGGGCACGGTGCGCTCGCTGGGCGCGATTCCGCAACCTGCTCAGGCGATCGCCCTGACCGAGTCCATCTCGTTCGGCACGGTGTTGCGCCTGCCTACCGGCACCACGCCCGCCGCGGCGATGCACTGGTGGTGGGCAATCTCGGATGAGTGCTGGGCGTACACCGAGATGCAGTACAATCAGGAGACCGCCGCGTGGTCCAGCCTGCTCCTGCACAACGACGGAGCTAACTACGTGATGGCGGACGGTCACGCCAAGTGGTATCGCCCTTCGCAGACATTAGCCGCGCTCGAAGTGGTGAACGGACAGCCGAAGGGCAACCTCTGGCAGTGGGACCTGCCGCCGATGGCCAGATGCCGGTAAGGAAAGCGAAACCGACAGGTCTATCTCGCAAAGGAGGGTTTCTGAAAGATGAAAGCACGCTGGCTCGTGCTGATAGCGTTGCTCGCGTTCCCGGTCGCGATGGGCAACGCACAGGACAACCTGGACTCACCGTTCGGCGTGAAGAACGCCGACATCTTCGCTACGAATGCCTTTCCGGTGCCGCACCTGCCCACCGCCGGGGGATGGGTGGATACTCCCGTAAATATCTCTGCCTATGCGATCCGTTCGGGCGGGCATTATGAAGTGCAGACGGTTTTCGACTCCGAGGGGAACCTCTACTTCCGCGGCAGTATTGGTGCGGATACGCCCAACAACAGCGTCCGCATCTACTCGTTCGCGCCCGACGGCACGTTCCGCTGGAAATCCGACAATCTCTTTGGTGCATGGTATGGTGGTTCGCCCATCGTGGGGCAGAACGCAGTGTACGGCATCGGCTATGAGTTCGGACAGGGCGGTGCCGGAAGCCCGCCTGTGGTTGCCGCGCTGGACAAGGCAACGGGTGCAACGCTCTGGACGCGGGTTCTGCCGGAAGGACTGCCCGGAGTGGCTGGCACTCTGTACGAGGGGGTGCTATACGTAGCCACTACGGACTACTTGCGCTCTACAGGTGAGGAAGATATTCCCACAGTGACCATCTACGCCATCAACGCGGCGAACGGAAGCATCATCCGCCGGTATGATGTGACCGTTTCGCAGGGAGGGTGGACTGCCAACCCGCGCACCTCGCTGACGCTGGTGCCGAATGCCTTCGGTGCAGGCGCACACGGACTCTACTTCACCCAGGACCGCGCACCGGGCGACGCAACGGCTCCCAACGTGTTCGGCATCAACCTCGCGACCGGTGCGGTGTGGAGCGCTTCCGGCGGAAAGTCCTTCCACAGCCACCTCATCTACTCGCCCGTGACCAATGAGCTGATCAAGGTGTCGTGGAACGACTACGGGCAGACCATCGGCACTTTCGACCCGGTAACCGGCGCGAAGAAGCACGAGTCGAACTGGAGCTGGGTCTCGGTACTGGACCCTCTGCAGTCACTGGAATCCAGCACATCGTGGCTGTGGAGCACAATCGGTGGTCACGGCTTTTGTGACACCGCCGCGCTCCTACCCGACGGCACCTCAGTGATTACCGCTGGCTTCGGTGGCATTGTCGCTCTGTATACGCGCGATGAGAGCGGCGCTTACACCGGGCGTATCCTCACGCAGGGCGCAGCGCATTGGGGCGAGTTCCACAACATGGCGCAGTTGCTTGTCGAGCCGATCAACGGCTTCCGCGCGATCTGGATCACTGCCACCCGCTCCGATGTCTCCGAGACAGGGCAGACGGTGATGATTGTCGCGGTGGACGCCCGGACCGGGCAGGTGCTGTGGCAGTACGACACCCAGAGAGGCACTCAGGTAGATTTGCGTGGAGGGGCGGTGGTCGGACCGACCGGCAACATCTACTACATGACGCCGGACGGCATCCTGCACATTCTGTCGCCTGCACCTTCTGCACAGATCGACGGCACCGTGAGGATGCCGGGTTACGTGGGACCGATGAGCACCGGCAGCGTTGATGGCATGGTCACTGTAGCGCCGCCGCTCACACTGGAGTTCCGCCAGCCTGGCACCACGAACGTGCTGTTCCGTAAGACCGTCGCCCTTTCGGTGGAGGATGGCGTGGCGCAGTTCAGGTTGAACAACATCCCCGCAGGCACTTACGACATCGCGGGGAAGGGCTATCTGCAGTTCTTCTCGTGGGATGGCGGCAGGACCTTCTGGTTCAGCCGCACCCTGCGTGCACTGGCGCCGAATGTGGTGGTTCCTGCAAACGGCACCGGCAGTGTTGCAGTGTCGCTGACCCTGCTCGCGGGCGATGCGGATGACGACAACGAAGTCACACTGCTGGACTTCGGACTGCTCGTGCAGGCGTTCGGCGCTCTGCGCGGCGATGACAACTGGAACCAGGCGGTCGATTTCGACGGCGATGAGGAGATCACGCTGTTCGACTTCGCCATTCTGGTGCAGAACTTCGGCGAGATCGGCGCCGATTAGTTAGCGAACGGGGGCAGGAGATTCTCCTGCCCCTGCGAACTGAAAAGTGAATACTGCCAGTAGCACCAACCCCCTGTCGGTTTGCAGGGTTCATGGAATAGGTGTTTGCAATGCCATTTCAAATCTCTCAACGAAGGAGGGTGAAAGATGAAGTCTCGGTTCGCATCTCTTGTGGTGCTGTTACTGGCGGTGAGTGTCGGGGCGTGGGCGCAGGGCGACTGGCCCGACGCTCCGTGGGGGCTCAAGAACGCCGACCTGTACGGCACCAATGTGACCACCGCCCCGTATCTGTTCGGTTCTGGCGGGGCAGTCCTGCGCGAAATCCCGCTCGATTTGCCCAACGTGCAACCTCCCCGCCACGGCTTCCACCCGCAGATACTGTTCGACTCGCAGGGCAACCTGTACTGGCGTGGAAGCAACAACGAGCCGACCCCCAGCGGCACCGAGTCGGTGAGCATCTACTCGCTGAACCCGGATGGCACCTTGCGCTGGAAGTCCGACAACCTGTTCGGGCACTTCCGCGGATGGGGCGGTTTGCTGATCGGTCAGCAGAGGGTGTACGCGGTGGGTTGCCAGTTTGGTAAGGCGGGGCCCGGCTCGCGCCCGGTAATTGCCGCGCTGGACAAGAACACGGGCGCCACCATCTGGTCTGTGCCGTTGCCAGCCGGTCCCGTGAACTGGGCGCCGGTGCTGGCGCTGGCGGACGGTACACTGTATGCCTGCTCCGAGCCCTGGCGCAAGAGCACGGGCGAGGAAGACATCACCGTGATCACGGCGTTTGCGCTCAATGCGGCAACGGGCGCTATCGGGTTTATGGCGGACTATCAGCTGCCCGACGGTGTGCCGGTCAGCACGCCGGACGCGCCGGTAGGAATGCCCAACCAGGCGTTTACTATCGTGCCTGACGCCTTCCCCACCGGCACAACGCCTGCGCCAGGCATTTTCACCAGCGTGAGCTCCAACGTGCCGGGCGAGCAAACCGTGCTGGCTATCAATCTGGCGACCGGTGCTGTGCAGTGGCAGGCGGTAGGCGAGAAGACCAACCACCATCATCTCATCTACTCGCCGGTCAACCGCGAGCTGTACAAGGTGTCGTGGAGCGACTACGGCTACACCTTTACGGTGTATGACGTGGCGACCGGCGCCATCAAGGGACGGCTGAACACACGGTTCGACTCGGTGCTCGACCCCATCCCGCCATCTGATGGCTCGGGCAATCCTCTGCGCCATGAGGTCGGCGGGCATGGCTACTGCGACACCGCAGCTCTGTTGCCGGATGGCAAGTCGATCATCACCGCTTCGTTCAACGGTGTGGTGATGATCTACTCCAGCGACGGACAGGGCAACCTCACCTCGCGCATCCTGCTGTCCGGTCCCTCGCACTGGGGCGAGATGCACCACTTCGCCCAGCTTATCTACACTCCGGCAGAGATACACGCTGGGGTGTGGATTGCCATGACCCGCCACAACAATGAGGACCCGCTCCAGAGCGAGAGCGTGCAGGTGATTGCCGTGGATGTGCTGACCGGGCAGGTGCTGTGGCAACTCGATACCGGCATCTGGGGACCGAACTGGTATGACTTCTACGCGCTGACGGTAGGCGCCAGGGCGCCGGTAGCGATCAGCCCCAGCGGCAGGTTGTATTATGTGCGCTGGAACAAGCTGTACATCATCGATCCTGCCCCGGGCCCGCAGATCGAAGGCACCATCATCCTCAGCGGGTTCACCGGTACGGACAAGTACGGCAGCGGCGACGGCGAGTGGGTGGTAGCGCCGCCGCTGACGCTGGAGTTTCGCCAGCCGGGCACCACGAATGTGCTGTTCCACAAGAGCATCGCGCTGAACGTGAACACCACTACCGACGCAGGTGGCGGCGTAGGTGCCTTCCGCCTGAACGGTATCCCGCCCGGCGTGTACGACATCGCCGTGAAGAGCTACAAACAGCATCGCTTCGGCGAGGATTATGAGTTCACGCACTGGCTGAGGGCGGTGGCGCACGAAGTGGTGGTGCCCGAGCCGGGTACGGGAAGCACTGCGGTCTCGCTCCGCCTGATCAACGCCGACGCCGATAACGACAACGAAGTCACGCTGTTCGACTTCGGTCTGCTGGTGCAGGCGTTCGGCACGCTGCGCGGTGACGCGAACTGGAGCCAGACGGTCGATTTCGACGGCGATGAGGAGATCACGCTGTTCGATTTCGGCATTCTGGTACGCAGTTTCGGTGAGGTAGGCGAAGACTGACGCCTGCCATCACCTCGTGCCCCTCTCTCACGCGGTGGGGGAGGGGCTTTTGGTTACAGGCGCTGTTGAAGGGTTTGCTGTTCGATGGAGTCGAGACGCTCCTCCAGACGCTGTAACCGGTCGCGCAGGGCGGTGAGGGAGCTGTCGGAGCTGAGCACGAACTGGGTGCTGGTCTCGCGAATCTGTTCGAACTGCCGGCGCAGGGTCTCGATCTCTTTCCTCAGCACCTCTGTGCCCTGCGTCTGTTGCTGAAGACGCATTCGCTCGATCTTCACCTTGTGCCAGTAGTGGCTGACAATCCACAGCACCGGCACCACAAAAACCAGCAACCCGATGGAGCCGAGAAATATCCCGAAACCCAGGGCAACAATGTCCAGTCCGCTCATGGTCATCCCCCTCCATCGTTACAGCTTCGTGCTGACCTGCTGGCTCTCCACCGCGCTCAGGCGTTGTTCGAGGTTATCCAGCCGGTGCTCGATGCGTTGCAGGGCGTCTTCGAAGCTGAGCGCATACTGGGTGCTGATCTCGCGAACCTGTGCCAGCTCCTGGCGGACCTGCTCGAAGGCTCTGTCGCTTTTCTCCTGCCGGATGCGCTCGCGCTCCAGCTGGTATTTCGTCCACAGAGCGAACATTGGTCCGCCAAATATCAGAACGACGGCTACCAGCCCGATCAGGTCTCCCATAGTGGTGTTACCTCAACAATTGTTGTGTCTGTCCCTGTTCCAGCTGCGCCACACGGTTTTCCAGCTCGTCCAGCCTGCGCTCGATGCGTTGCAGAGTCTGGTCGAGGGCGAGGTCGTACTGCGTGGTCGTATCACGCAGATCCTCCAGCGCCTTGCGCAGCTGAGCCACTGTCTCGCCTTCATGTTTGGACTGCAGTTTGATTCGCTCCAGCTGGAATCTGGTAAGCAGAGCCACTATCGGGATCGACAGCGCCAGGATTGGAATCGCCAGTGCCAGAATCTCTACCATAGGTCACCTCACCCTTTCCAGCGCTTCGCGCAGGCGGATTCTGCCCGTGTACAGCGCCTGTCCGATAATTGCTCCTTCCACGCCCGCCTGCTTGAGCGCCAGCAGGTCGTCCAGCGACGCCACCCCGCCCGATGCGATGATAGGCACGCCTGCCTCGCGCACCAGCAGGCTGAGCATTTGCAGATTCGCCCCGGTCAGCGTGCCGTCGCGTGCGATGTCGGTCACGATAACGCGCCGTGCCCCGCGTTGCGCCATCTGGCGGATAAGCTCCAGCGCATCCACCTCGGTCTGCTCCTGCCAGCCGTGCACCGCCACCTTGCCATCCCGCGCGTCCACACCCAGCACCACGCGCTCGCCCCACTGTGCAAACATCCTCTCTGCGAATGCCGGGTCGTGCACGGCGACGCTACCCAGCACCACCCGCGCCACGCCCGCTTCGAAAGCCTTCTGCACATCTGTCTCTGTGCGTATGCCCCCGCCCAGCTGTATCGGGATGCGCACCGCCTGCGCGATCTGCGCCACAATCTGAAGTTGCTGGGGAGCACCAGCTCGCGCGCCATCCAGGTCGACCACGTGAAGCCAGCCTGCGCCCTCCTCCTGCCAGCGGAGCGCGACCTCCACCGGGTTATCGCTGTAGACGGTCTCCGCGTCGAATCGCCCCTGCAGGAGACGCACACAGCGACCGCCGCGCAGGTCTATTGCCGGGTAAATCTCCATCCGATTGTCCCTGACCCTGCTACCTTGTTCAAAGTTTCACCGTGATGGCTCAATTTTCTTGCGTTTATCTTATCAGAAATGAATACAGAATGCAAAATATTCAAGATATCCTTTCAGCGAAGTTTTTCAGGATGCGCAAGCCGACCGCACTGCTCTTCTCGGGGTGAAACTGTACCGCGCGTACGTTCTTCCATTGCACGGCACAGCAGAAGGGCACGCCGTAGTCCGAAACGGCGGTTATCACGCCCTCGTCTTCTGGCTCCGGGAAGTAGGAATGCACGAAGTAGACGTGCGACCCCTCGGCGACGTCGTGGAACAGCGCATCCCCTCGCGTGACGTGCAGGGCGTTCCATCCGATGTGTGGCACTTTCAGCGGTCTGCCGGTGGGGTCGGTGATGCCTTCGGGGAAGCGCACCACCCTGCCGGGCAGGATACCCAGTCCCCGCTCCGGCTCGCCCGTCCAGCTCTCTTCGCTGACTTCGAACAGCAACTGCAACCCCAGGCAGATACCGAGAAAGGGTTTGCCGTCGGCAATCGCCTCGCGGATGGCAAGTTCGAGACCTGCCTGACGCAGGTTATGCATCGCCGCGCCGAACGCACCCACGCCCGGCAGGATAACCTTTTCCGCTCGCCGGATGGTTTCGGGGCTAGAGGTAACTTCCGCCTCGTAGCCCAGTCTGTGCAGAGCCTTCTGCACACTGCGCAGATTGCCCATGCCGTAGTCGACGATAGCAATCACCGCTATAACACCCCTTTGGTGCTGGGCACGCCCGCCTCACGCGAGCGGTAGCGCACGGCATCCGCCAGCGCACGCCCCAGCGCTTTGAACACCGCTTCGGCGATATGGTGCGCGTTTCTGCCAGCCAGCTGGCGCACGTGCAGGTTCATCGGCACGTTGGAGGCGAAAGCGCGCAGGAACTCCTCCACCAGCTCCGCCGGCATCGTGCCCAGCATCACAGGCGGTATCTGCAGGTCGCTCTCAAAATATGCCCTGCCAGACAGGTCCACAGCCACCATCACCAGCGCGTCGTCCATCGGCACGATGGCGTGTCCGTAGCGCTCGATCCCGCGCTTATCGCCCAGTGCCCGCTGAAACGCCTGTCCCATACAGATACCCACATCCTCCACGGTGTGATGAGCGTCCACCTGCAGGTCGCCCCTCGCCTGAATCACGCCGTCGAACAGCGCATGGCGAATCACATGGGTGAGCATGTGGTCGAAGAAACCGATGCCGGTGTCCACGTCCGCCTTGCCGCTTCCGTCCAGATGCAGGCTGACGTGCACGCTGGTCTCTGTGGTCTCGCGGTCGATCTGTGCCATGCGTTCTTCCATCGTTAGCTCTCCTGTTGTTCCATTCTCCAGCGAACGGCTAAGCGGTGCGCCTCCAGCCCTTCCACCTCTGCCAGCGTTTCAATGGCTTCTGCCACCTGTGCCAGCGCGTGGCGCGAAAAGCTGACCACACTGCTCTTCTTCACAAAGTCGTCCACGTTCAGCGGAGAGGCATAGCGCGCGGTGCCGCTGGTGGGCAGGGTGTGGCTGGGTCCTGCCACATAGTCGCCCAAGGATTGGGGCGAGTGGTCGCCAAGCAGAATGGCTCCGGCACATCGGACGCGCGACAGATAGCGCCATGGCTCCGCCACCATCAGCGCGAGGTGCTCGGGAGCGCAGGCGTTTGCCAGTTCGATAGCCTCGTCCATGTCGCGCGTGATGAAGATGCCGCCGTTCTTCGCGAGTGTCTCCTGCAGAATCTCGCGGCGGGGCAGTTGCGCGGTTGCCCGTTCGATCTCCCGTTGCACCGCCTCGGCGAGGGCAGGGGAGGGTGTGATGAGAAAAGCCGCGGTGTGCACGTCGTGTTCCGCCTGCGTCAGCATGTCAATCGCGACGAAGCGCGGATTCGCCGAATCGTCCGCCAGAATACACACCTCGCTGGGACCGGCGAGCATATCGATACCCACGACACCGTACACCAGCTTCTTCGCGACGGTGACATAGATGTTGCCCGGTCCCACCACTTTGTCCACCGCGGGGATGGATTGCGTGCCGTAAGCCATCGCCGCTACCGCCTGCGCCCCGCCCACTTTGAAGACGCGCCGAACACCTGCCAATCGCGCGGCAAGCAGGACCAGCGGATGCACCGAACCATCCTTGCGCGGCGGAGTGCAGAGGATAATCTCGTCTACCCCTGCCACCTGCGCAGGGATAGCGCACATCAGCACCGAGCTGGGATACACCGCCAGACCGCCCGGCACATACACCCCCACCCGACGCAGGGGGATAATCATCTGCCCTACCAGTCCACCGTGCTCATCCAGGTCGAACCATGAACTGCGCTTCTGGTGTTCGTGGAAGCGTCGAATGCGGTCGGCGGCGAGGTGCAGAGCATCCGCCACGTGGGCGGGCACGTCGTTCTGCGCCTGCAGGAACTCCTGCTCGGTGACCTCCAGCTGTTCCAGCCGCACTCCGTCGAAGCGTTCGGTATATTCGCGCAGTGCCGTATCGCCGCGCGAGGCGACATCCTGCAGGATAGCCCGCACACGCACCTCGATGTCGGCGTCGTCCAGCGCGAGGGAACGACGAAGCAGGGTCAGCACCTGCTCGCGGGGAGTGTTCTCGGTTCGAACAACGCGCATGGAATACTCCTGATTACCGTGTTCCCGAAAAACGGCAGGGGCGATGACCGCCCCCGCACGTCACAGTCAGTGCTATTGTACGCTTTCCGTCCGCTGTTCGTCAACCTTCAGGGTACGGTGATGGGCACGCCTCGCTCCTGTGAGAGGTACGCCGCCTCGCACATGGCAACCGCCTGCCGCCCGTCCCAGCCGGTGAATAGTGGTGGCGTATCGCGCAGAACCCAGTCCACAAATGAGCGCAGTTCGCGCGTATAGGGGTCGCCGTACTGCTGTTGTGCCTCTTCGGCGGTGATGACGTTCTCTTTTTCACCAAAGCGCGCCCAGCGCAGAGTGCCGCCGAAACCGCCGTGCGCAATGGCACCCTGCTCGCAGATGATGTGCACGCGATACTCGCCCACCGCCGCGGACAGACTCGCCTCGAGGTTGCCGATACCGTCGTTCTCGAAGTCGATCAGCACGTAGGCGACGTCTTCATATTCCATCTTGCCCAGCAGGTTGAACATGCGGGCGTATACCTTCTTCGGCTCGCCCATCACGGTACGCATGTAGTCCAGTTCATGCACGTTGGTTTCTAACAGCATCCCGCCAGCCAGCTCGCGCTTGACACGCCAGCCGGAATGGAAGACCGTCGCGTAGCCGAAACGGGTGGCGACAATCGCCTTCGGCTTGCCGACCTCTCCCGATGCGATGATGTCCAGCGACTTCTGGAACAGCGGGAACAGCCGGAGCACCTGTCCCACCATCAGTTTGACGCCCGCTTGCTCGGCGGCGCGGATCATGCGATCGCACCGCTCTACCGAAATCTCCATCGGCTTTTCGAGGAAGATATGTTTGCCCAGCTGTGCTGACGCAAGCGTCGGCTCGAGGTGCAGTCCACAGGGCGTGCCGATGAGTACCGCATCAACCGATTCCTTCTCCAGCATCTGCTCGTAGCTGGTGTAGAAGGAGGCGTTCAGCTCGTCCGCTGCGGACTTGCGTTCCGGGTTGGTGTCGGCGGCGGTGACCACCACCGCATCGTCGAACTGCTGGAGCCTTTGCGCCAGCGCGTGTGCCATGCCTCCCAGACCAATCACGCCGAAGCGTAGTTTCTCCATCGCGATTGCGTGTGCGCCCTCGCACACAACCTCCTTTCTACCGGCTTGGTTAAAGTAAGATTCGATGCCAGAAGCTGAGGTTCCTACGGGGGCGAGAAGGGAGATTTGTCGACGGGGGAAAGCTGGTATCAGCAAGCCTTCCAGGGGCTGAAAGCCTTGTTGAAGGCGGCACTAAGGGGCTTTTTCCTTGCATTGATAACCTGAGGGCAAACCTCACGTGGAACCGATCGCGAACCCCTCTCCCGACCTCGCCCCGAAACGGGGAGAGGCGCAATGCCCCTTCCCTCGTAGGGAAGGGGATGGGGGTTAGGTTTCGTCACCGGCTTGCCTTGCATAGAAAGGGTCGGCTAGCCTTCTTTCAAGAAACGTTACAAACTTTCCACTCCTCGACTGCAACTGGCGAGAACGGATCATCGAAGTGGTAAGGCTGAGTATGGCACAGAGGATACCGATGAGAGTTCTGCTCCTCCTCGCCGATGGGCTGAATAATAACCTGTACTGCCTGCCACTCCTTATACGGAAGGTCGGTTATTTCAATCTTGCCGGATGCCCCAACTTTTGCGATCAGTTTGATGGGCGGCATGGTGGCTCCTCCCCTGCTCAGCCTGCGTCTACTGTACAGCTATATTACCACTCTGTTATCAGTTTCGGCAACCGCTGTGCAGGATTTGCCTTGCTCGGCACGGAACTATCTGCCGGTGCGGAGTAACTGCAAGATTTGCGAGGTGGAAATGCCTCTTGCCATTGTGCACGATTACCTGAACCAGCTCGGCGGAGCGGAGAAGACACTCAGCGTGTTCCTGCGCCTGACCCCCGAAGCGACCGTATTCACCTCGGTGATACATCCCCCGGTGGTGGAGGCGTGCTTGCCAGAGGGTGTCCGGCTTCAGCCCAGCTTCCTGCAAAAGTTGCCTCTGGCGGTCAGCCATACACGCCTCTATCTACCCCTGTTGCCAACAGCTTTTGAGCGGCTGAACCTGACGGGGCACGAGCTGGTGGTCAGCATCTCCAGCGCGTTCGCCAAAGGGGCGCGTCCATCAGATGGTGTGCCGCACCTGTGCTACTGCCAGACGCCGATGCGCTTTGCGTGGAATCTGGACGGCTACATGCGCTATGAGCGCGTTTCCGGCGTGACCCGCTCGGTGGTTCGCCTGCTGATGGGGCGGTTCCGGCGGTGGGATGTGGAGACCGCGAAGTCCGTCACCGAGTTTGTCGCCATCTCGCGCACGGTGCAGGAGCGTATCCGTCGCTTCTACGCTCGCGAATCACGGCTGATTTACCCGCCTGTCGACACGCACCTCTATCGCCCGCTACCGCCCACCCAGAAGGAGGGCTATTACCTCGTGCTGAGCCGTCTTCTGCCATACAAGCGCATCGATGTGGCGATCGAGGCGTGCAATCGCCTGCGTCTGCCTCTGGTGGTGGCAGGGGCGGGGCGCGATGAACCTCGCCTGCGCCGGCTGGCGGGTAGCACCGTCCGCTTCACGGGCAGGGTGTCGGACGAAGAGGCGGTGGATTTGCTGTCGCACGCCCGCGCGCTCATCCTCACAGCGGAAGAGGATTTCGGGCTGACGCCAGTAGAGGCGATGGCATCGGGCACGCCAGTCATTGCCTACCGAGGTGGGGGCGCCACGGAGTCTGTGCTGGAGGGCGAGACGGGCATCTTCTTTGACCGCCAGGACGCCGATGCGTTGATGGACGCGCTGAGCCGGTATAACCCGCGCGATTTCGATGTGAACCGATGCGTGCAGAGAGCGAAGCAGTTCGACTCCAGCCGCTTCTTAGCCGAGTGGCGTCATCTGCTGGAGGGGTATGGCTATCGGGTGAGGGCGGAAGCTGCTTAGCGCGCCTGCAGGAACCGGCTTCCCGGTTCTGTGATGGGTTCCCCCCGCGTGCACAGCGGGCATTCTTCCGGTTGCCACGACTCCACCTTCAGTTTCAGCAGAGACTCGATGGGCACACCGAGCTCCGCCTGCCCGCCGGTACGGTCGACGAGGATGCCCACGCCCACTACCTGCACATGGTAAGGCTCCAGCATCTCCAGCACCTCGCGCACGGAGCCGCCCGTGGTCAGGATGTCGTCCACCACCAGCACGCGCTCGCCCTCGCGCAAGGTGAATCCCCGGCGCAGGACGCGCTTGTCGCCTTCACGCTCGGCATAGACGGCGCGAGTGCCCAGCTGACGTCCTACCTCATAGGCGATAATCACCCCACCGGTGGTGGGACCGACCACCACGTCGACGGGATGCGCACGGAAACGGTCTGCCAGCTCGCCACACAGCTGCTGGACGTGCTGGGGATACTGCAAAACCTGAAACTTTTCGAAGTAGGTATCGCTGTGTTTGCCGGAGCTGAGTCGAAAATGCCCGTGTAACACCGCGCCGCAGTCGCGGAAGATGTGCAGAATCTCCTCCTGCGAGATGCTCATCTGTTTGCCCTCAATGATGGTTCTGAGGGTCAATTCGTCTGAGGCTCGCTTCTTTCCTCTTCTATCTTACGCCGTACGGTCTGGCAGAAACGCTCCAGCCTCTGTCTGTCGAAGTCATCCGTGGTCAGCGAGAGGGCTTTTGCGAGGTAAGGGTATGCCTGCCGGTAGTCTCGGGTGGCGCGGATGATTGCCATGCCCATCTCCTCATGCAGCTCGGGCGAGTGGGGATTGTGGCGGATACCTTCTTCCAGCAGCCGGCGTGCCTGCTCATAGCGCTGGAGGTTGCCGGAGAGCATAAACCCTGCCACCTGATACGCCTGCACGAAATGCGGGTCCAGCCACGTTATCAGGCGCAGGAGGGGGAGGAGGTCTTTATCCTCTGCCCAGTTGCTGTGGTGCTCCAGCCACTCGTGATGGTATTTGTCCACCTTAATCCACAGCAGGTTGGCGAACACGATACGAAACTGCCCCGCCATCGCCAGCACGGTGCGCAGGGCAACGTTGTCGGTAGAGCTGGCTTCTATTTTCGGGGCGTGCGCCAGCAGAAGTCCCTCCGACAGCACACACGCCACCGCAAAGCACACTATCCAGCCCGTCAACCACCTCATCGCCCTATCCTCCGGCGTATCAGCAGGTAACCGCCAGCGACGACGCCCACGCCCACAATCACTCCCGTCTGAATGATCATCTCCCGACGCGCCTCCGGACTGTCCCAGAAGTGTTCGTCTTCGCCCTCGTGGGCAAGCGCCGGAATCATCAGCATCAGCACCAGTATTGCCAGCAGAACCGCTTTCATGTTACACCTCCCGACCTCTGAACCTCCACACCGAGAGCGAGATACACATTCCAGCATAGGCTAAACCATACGCGATTGTCAACCAGAGGTATCCCGCGGGCACGCTGAGGTCATGCACCAGCGCATCCTTCAGCCGGAATGCCTCCATGTTGGGCAGTACCGCGCTCACAGCGGTAATCGCCCATTTCGCCAGTCCGGTGTTGCGTTCCGCCAGATGGCTCAGGTAGCCCATCTTGATACTGCCGAGCAGATACAGGAAGAGCGTAAGGGCGACGGTCATCGCGGGAGTGAAGAAGGTAGACAGCAGTAGAGCCAGCGCGCCGACCAGCGCTACCTCCAGAAACGTAAAGGCGATGGCAATGACTGCCATGCCCGAGACGTAATGCAGGTGAATCCACAGCAGGAAGAGCAGGGTAGCAGACATCAGCGCCATGCCGACGCTCACCGCGGCGAACGCGCCTGCATAGCGGGCGAGCAGATACATCCCGCGCGAAATCGGGCGCGCCAGCACTGGATAGACCAGTCGTTGTTCGATATCCTGAAACAGGGCACCGCTGACCAGAAACACCATGCTGAGGGAGCCTGCCAGCAGAATCATCACCATACCGGTGTCCTTGACGATCTTCACCTGCACGCCGAGGTCGAAGAACGACACCGTCCCAGCGATGGCAATGACTATCAGCGAAAGCAGAACCATCACATGCAGTATCTGCCGTCGTACCGCTTCCAGAAAGCTCAGTTTGACAAGGGCGAAAAACGCTCTCAGCACGGGATTCACCTCCTATGCCGCTCGGCTTGCGGGGATGACAGCAGGCGCGTCCCTTACGATTCGCAGGAACGCCTCTTCCAGAGTCTCCCTCTGCTGGGTGACGCTGATCAGTCGGGCGCCGTTCTCCTTCAGCAATGCGATCGCCTCGTACATGCGGCGGGTGTCGGTTACGCCAACCACCTGCGCGCCGTCTCGCCGGAGGCTGGAGCAGAGAGAACGTAGAGCAGGCTCGACTCGAGGGGGTACCTCCTCTGCGACCAGCACGTAGCGGTCGCTCTGCTGGGTCAGCTCGGCGGGCGTGCCGAAGGCGAGCAGAGTGCCCTGATGGATGATAGCCACACGGTCGCAGATGAGTTCCACCTCCCCGAGGTGATGCGAGCTGAGGAAGATGGTCTTGCCTTCCTCTTTGAGCGCCTGCAGGACGGAACGCATCTCCACGCGGGATACAGGGTCCAGTCCAGACGCCGGTTCATCCAGAATCAGCAGACGGGGGTTGCCCACCAGCGCCTGCGCCAGAGCCACCCGCTGGGTCATGCCCTTGGACAGCTTGCCAATGGGTCGGTGGGCGAAGCCCTCGGCGCGCGCCATCTCCAGCGCAATCTCCACGCGATGGTGGCACTCACGCGGTGGCACACCAGCCAGCACTGCATGAGCATGGAGCAGTTCGCGCGGGGTCAAAAAGCGCGGGAAGTAGGGCTGTTCGGGCATGTAGCCTACCACCCGGCGCGCGGCGGGGTCAGAGCAGGGCACGTCATACAGCCAGGCGCGCCCGCGGGTGGGAGCGATGAAGTCCAGCAACATTTTGATAGTGGTGGTTTTGCCCGCGCCGTTGGCACCGAGGAAGCCCACGGTTTCGCCGTCCGCCACGTGCAGGTTCAGGTCGCGCACGGCAGTATGAGACTGTTTCCTTGCGATGTAGGTCTTCGTCAGTCCCTCCGTACGAATAGCCCACTGTCCCCGCATGTGCGTAATCCTCTTGCTTATCGTGCTGATGATTCAGCCACCCTCGCTGTCATGCTGAGGCTTCAGCCGCCTTCTTTGTCATGCTGAGGCTTTAGCCGAAGCATCTCTGAGATTCTTCGCTTCGCTCAAATGACATCAGTAGAATGCTTCAGAATGCCGTTCTCAGCATAACACGGCTAGAACGCCGTCCTTGTTAGTTATCGGCTGTTTGGGAGTGGTTGTGCAGAGTGCTGTCAGCAAAAAAATACGGCACTATTTCCGGTAAGAGCGACGCCGAAGATGCCCGATGATACATACCGGAGATTTTATGCTGAAGAAGGTGTCACCTATGGGCTCTTCACACAAGCATCCAAACGGACACGAGCGCGTGGTTGAGGCGATGGAACTGCTTCCCCTCGCTCTAGAGGCGGTAACGAGCGCGTCGAACGTGCATCAGGTGGTGGAACGCGCCTGTACTGCCATCGGCCAGGGGGTGGGGGCGCAGACGGTGTTCGTGCTATGGTATTCCGACAGCGAGCGTGCGTTTGTGGGAATGCCCTCCGGTTACGGCATTGACGACGGCACGCTGTCGCAGATTCACCTTCCCGCTGGAATGTGTGCAGCCAGCGACTACGCCTTCGTGCACGGCAAGCCCTACCTGAGCGACCAGACGGATGAGGAGGAACTGCTCAGCATCTCGCTCAGGCGCGCTCTCCGGCTGACCCGTCTGATGACCCTGCCCGTGCGCGACGAGGGGCACGTGCGCGGCGTCCTGCACGTGGTGAACAAGCACGGCAAGCCGTTTGACCAGGTGGACGTGGCGTTCGCCAGCAGTATCGCGCAGGCGTGCGGACTGGCGCTGTCGCTACTGCACTATCGCCACTACATCGAGCGGATGGCGGTGACCGATGGGTTGACCGGCTTGTTCAACCGCTATCACATGGAGGCGCAGCTGGAGGAACAGGCGCATCTTGCCCGCCAGAATCAGTCGCCGTTGAGCGTGGCGGTGGTGTATCTGGACCACCTGAAGTATATCAACGATGTGCACGGCTACCGCGCTGGCGACCGCGCGTTGCTGGCGGTGACGCAGGCGTTGCAGAAGAGCGTGAACCATCGCGCCCTGCTGGGGCGCTACGCCGGCGACGAGTTCGTGGTGCTGATGCCGGGAGTGAACCTGCGCGAGGCACAGGCGCAGATGCAGGCAGTGCGCGACCTGGTTGCGCAGGAATGCTGGGAACCGGTAGGTAGCCTGAGCGTGAGCATTGGCGTTGCTTCGTATCCCGACAGCGCGGTGCCGGTTGACCATCTGCTGGCGTCGGCAGAGGACGCAGCGATGGCGGCGAAGCGCCACGGCAGGAATCAGGTAGTGCTGGTTACGCCGCGCTGTGCTGCGTAGCCGGATGAGCCCTCATCCCCTTTCCCCTTCTCCCACGCTGTGGGAGAAGGGGTATTGCGATTCGGCTCCTGCTGGTAGGGAAGTTTCGGCTCGGCAGGAGCCTCGCCCTCCATAGTGCGAGCGTCACCCGTTGCTCTGCCGAAGTATTCGCACAATTTCCGAAACGACCTCGTCCACTGGGAAGGTGCCCTGTTCTTTCGTCACCATGTCGCGCAGGGTGACGACGCCCTCTGCCAGCTCGTCTTCTCCAAGTATCGCCGTCAGGCGGCATCCCAGCCGGTCTGCCAGCTTCATCTGCCCCTTCAGACTGCGCCGCTGGTAATCCATTTCTGCCGAGACGCCCGCCTCGCGCAGGTTCTGAAGCAGTTTCAGCGCAGGTAGTACGGCTTTATCGCCCAGCGCGGCGACGAACACCTGCACGGTGTCGCGCTTTGCCTGCGCCAGCCCCAGCTCCTTCAGCACGATAATGGCTCGCTCGATGCCCAGCGCAAAGCCGATGCCGGGCGTGGGATTACCGCCTATCTCCTCCACCAGCCCATCGTAGCGTCCGCCGCCGCCCAGCGCGTTCTGTGCACCCAGCGCGTCGCTCACGATTTCAAAGGCGGTCTTGGTGTAGTAGTCGAAGCCGCGCACCAGATGCTTGTCCACCATGTATGGTATCTGCAGGGCGTCCAGATAAGCTCGCAGGGCGTCGAAATGCGCACGACACTCGTCGCACAGGCTCTCGGTAATGTCGGGGGCGTCGTGCAGGAGGGTGCGACACTGCTCGCGTTTGCAGTCCAGCATCCGGAGCGGGTTCAGCTCGTAGCGCGTCTGGCAGGCGTCGCACAGCTGGTGCACGAACGGGCGGGCGAATTCGCGCAGTAGCTCGCGGTACACGGGACGACACACCGGGCATCCCACCGAGTTCAGCACGAGCGACAGCCGGTCAATACCCAGCTCGCGGTAGAAGTGCATTGCCAGCGCGATGATTTCGGCGTCCAGCGCGGGATGCTGAGAGCCTATCGCCTCCACCCCCAGCTGGTGCGCCTGTCGGTAGCGCCCTGCTTGCGGTCGCTCGTAGCGAAAGATGGGCGTGATGTAGTACAGTTTGCTGACCACGCCCTGCGCGGCGAGGTTGTTTTCCACATAGGCGCGCACCACCGGCGCGGTGCCCTCCGGTTTGAGGGTGACACTGCGTCCGCCGCGGTCGGTGAAGGTGTACATCTCCTTGCTGACCACGTCGGTATGCTCGCCCATACTGCGGGTGAACAGGTCGGTATCCTCGAAGATGGGGGTGCGGATTTCGTGGTAGCCATAGCGTTTGCACAGCGTGCGGAAGGTCTCCTCCACACGGTTCCAGAGCGGGGTGTCGTCGGGCAGAATGTCGTTGGTGCCGCGCGGGCGCTGGTATCGCATCCTCTCCTCCGCAACAAAACAGCGACACCGCGAACGTGCGGGTGTCGCTGTGCATCCAAAATGGTAGCGGCGGGCGGACTCGAACCGCCGACTCCACGGGTATGAGCCGTGTGCTCTGACCGACTGAGCTACGCCGCCGTATCGCGATTCTATTTTACCACATTCTGGCTGGGTGTCAAGTCGCCTGCATGCTTTTGCGTGCCTCGCGCAGGGGTGATATACCCCTGCGCGACAAACCCCTAACAGCCGGTATCTTCCGAGTCGGTAATGCCGGTGCCGGGCACACCGTGCAGGTCGTTATAGGGGTCCTGACGGGTGCTGGGTACTGCCTGCAATCCAGCCTCGTTGGCGATAAGGGGCTCGATCGTCCGCCAGCTGTAGTAGGTGGGGCGCAAGGAGCCGGACGGAGTAGCGCCACCGGTGGGAATGCCGTTGTAGCGGAACCACTTGGCATGTCCGTCGGCGAAATTCAGTACCAGACCCTCCTTGTGGCGAGCATAACCCAGAAAGCTGTAGAACTCCAGCTGCGCGACACTGCTCAACTGCTTCAGATAGCCGTCATAGAACATGATGGTTTCGGCGGGCAGAGGCATTCCTCCCAGCGTGGTGGGCGGAGTGCGCTTCGGGATGTAGGGACAGAAGCTCTCGCCGAACAGCCCCAGGTTGGGGATGTAGCCCGTGTAGCGGAAGGTGCCTCCGTAGTTCAATCCTAATCCGGCGAGACGTGATTGCCAGTCGACGCCCGGGCGGTAGCTGGGGCACACGAAAATCTCGGTGTTCTTCAGGTATGGCGCCACCATGTCGTAGACCGCGATGACCGTGGTGGGGTTCGCCAGGTACGCGCTCATGGGGAAGGTCTCGTCGTAATCCTGCGCGTACATCAGAACGCCGAGAGCCAGCTGCTTCTGATTGCTGGTACAGCTGGTCTGGCGCGCACTCTCCCGCGCCTGCGAGAAGACGGGGAACAGGATGGCTGCCAGTATCGCGATAATCGCGATAACCACCAGCAGCTCGATAAGGGTGAAAGCACGACGTCGTTGCATCCGAACCTCCTCGTTACGGGAATAGTCTATCCGCTGCACCGGAAGTAGCATCAATTACACTGGTATGCTACCTCATTGCAAGCGAACGCTGTTTTAGTATAACCTGAGTACCCTGCAGAATGTAATAGCTCGAGGTCAAGGGCGCGGCATGTTGACAATCGCCAGAGGGAAGGACTATACTGATACCGCGACAGAGCGACGATGCAAACGCGAATACCGATGCGCCATCCCTTGAGCGGTCTCGCCTGGCAAGCCACCCAGCTGGTGTTGTTTGTAGGCGATATGGGTATTCTGCTCGCGCAATCGGTGGGGTTTATTCTGCGCGGACGGCTGGAGGGGCGGGAGACGCTTCTGCAGATGGCGCTGATCGGGGCGCAGGCGGTGCCGATGGTGGTCATCACCACGGCGTTTACGGGGGCGGTGCTGGCGCTATATTCCGCCAAGCTGATGTTGCAGTTCGGCGTAGGGTCGCTGGCGGGCGGGGCAGTGGCGCTGGCGATGGCGCGTGAGCTGGGTCCGGTGGTGACCGGTGTGGTGGTGGCGGCGCGTTCAGCCTCTGCCATCGCTGCCGAAATCGGCAGTATGAAGGTCACGGAGCAGGTGGACGCGCTGAGGGCGCTGGCGGTCCCGCCGGTTCAATATCTGGTGGTACCGCGCCTGATTGCGTGTGTGACCATGTTGCCCGTGCTGGGTATGCTGGCGTTTGTGATGGGCGTGTTCGGCGGATATGCAGTAGCCGTGCCGATAGGCGTCTCGTCCACCTCGTATCTGATGGGGATACGCGAGCTGGTGGATACGTACGACGTGTTCGCCGGGTTGTTGAAGACGGTGGTTTTCGGGGCGATTATCGCACTGGTGGGTTGTCGCGCGGGTCTGCGCACGGAAGGCGGTGCGGTTGGGGTAGGACAGGCGACCACCAACAGCGTGGTGGTCGCGGTACTGCTGATTTACGTTACCAACTTCGTACTGGCATATCTGCTGTTTGGTGGGCGATGATCGGGCGGTCGGGCGGAGAGATTGCGGTGCGCGTGGTGGACCTGTGGTATGGCGTGGACTCGCGATGGGTTCTGCAGGGCGTGTCGCTGGAAGTGCGCGCGGGCGAGATATTCGCCATCATGGGACCGTCGGGTTGCGGGAAGACCACATTGCTGAAGCTGGTGGGCGGATTGCTCAAGCCACAGCGAGGGCAAATCTGGATTGGCGACACGGAGATCGCCCGTCTGTCGGAATCCGCGCTGACGCCCATTCGGAAAAGGGTAGGGCTGGTGTTTCAGTATGCCGCGCTGTTCGACTCGCTGACGGTGTACGATAACGTGGCGTTCGGCGTGCGTCGGCACATCACGAAGCGCGAAGACGAGGTGTCGGCGATTGTTCGGCAGAAGCTCGAGATGGTGGGCATGGCGGGAACCGAGAGGCTGTACCCCGCGCAGTTATCCGGGGGGATGCAGAAGCGCGTGGGGCTGGCGCGTGCGCTGGCGATGGAACCCAGCATCGTGCTGTACGATGAGCCTACCGCCGGGCTGGACCCGATTATGGCGGACACAATCGACACGCTGATCGTGCGCACCACGCGCCACCTGCAGGTGACCTCGCTGGTGGTGTCTCATGACCTGACCAGCGTGTTTCACATTGCCGACAGGATAGCGATGTTGCATGAGGGGCGCATCCTGACCTGCGGCACGCCCGATGAAGTGCGTGCAGACAACCAGCCGGTGGTGCGCCGGTTCCTGGAAGCTGGGGGCATCACCCCAAAGAGCGAAACTGCGATCGTCGAGGAGACGGAGCCATGATGACCTCGCGCAAGGCGGTGTTTCTGGTAGGGCTGACGATTATTCTGGCGGGCGCATGGACGGTGGCGACGGTCATCTATCTGCGCGGCACGCTGGCGGCGAGGCGGGTGTATCATATCGAAGCGGTGTTCAATGACGCGCTGGGCATTCGGGAACAGGCGCGGGTCTATCTGGCGGGTGTAGAGGTTGGCGAGGTGCAGAAGGTGTGGCTCACTCCCGACCTGAGAGCGCGGGTGCGGATGGCGGTGCGCAAGGATGTGACCATACCGGAAGATTCGACGGCGGTGGTGATGTCTCCCGGCATCGCGGGAGTGGACAAGCTGATTGCGCTCGTGCCGGGGAAGTCGTTGAAAATGGCGCAAGACGGCTCCGAGATTCGGGGTATCAAAGAGCCGGGCATCAGCGACCTCGCGCCGGTGGCACAGGAGACCCTTCAGGAGGTGCAGAGGCTGGTGCGCTCGGCAAATGCCTTGCTGACCGACGCCGAGATGCAGGAGAGTATCCGCAAGACGCTGAGCAATGTGGAGCAGGCATCGGCACGGCTGACGGTGCTGGCAGACCAGGCGCAAAGACTGCTGGCAAGCGCGGGGCGGTCGTTCGACGCGGTGGTTCAGGACACCCGCCGCTCGACCAGCATGTTGCCGGAGGTAGTAGAAGACCTGCACGGGCTCCTACAGCAATCGCGAGAGCTGGTGCGCACTGCCCAGCACGCTACGGAGAGCTTCGACCGCTTCGTTACCGACGAGCGGCTACAGCAGAACCTGCGCGATGTGGCTCAGCAGATGAGCGAACTGAGCGTGAAACTCAACCGCATCGCGGAAGACATTGGCAAGTACACGGGAGACGAGGAGCTGCGGGAGAACGTGCGCGCGACGGTCGCCGAAGCCCGTGCCACGCTGGGGGAGGCGCGCCAGGCAACGGAGAAGGTCAATCGCTTTGTGGAGCGATTGATACAGCCCAGCGGGATATCGCTCAAACCGGTGGACGTGTCGCTGGACGTGTACGCCCTTTTGCGCGACAGCATGTACCGAACTGACCTGACGCTCACGTTTCCGTATCGGGATAACCGGTTTATCACTCTGGGTGTGTATGATGTGACGGAGAGCAACAAGTTCATCCTGCAGTACGGGTCGGAGCTGACACCCACGCTGAGCCTGCGCTATGGCTTGTACGCTTCCAAGCCGGGAGTGGGCGTGGACTGGCAGGTGAAACCGAATCTGCAACTGCACGCCGACGTGTTCAGCCCAAACGACCTGCAGGTGAACACGCGGGCAAGGATACGGCTGAACGCGGACTGGAGCCTGTGGGTGGGTGTGGATAGCCTGTTTCGTCGGAACCAGCCGGTACTCGGTTTGCAGGTGACTCGTTAGCCATTCAAGGAGGAGGCTAGCAAATCATGGCAATGAAGGTGATACTGACGCGGGATGTGCCCTCTCTGGGCAAGCACGGCGATGTAGTCAACGTCTCGGAGGGGTATGCCCGTAACTATCTGTTCCCGCGCGGTCTGGCGATTGCCGCCGACAAGGGAGCGATGAAGAACGTAGAACTGCGCCAGCGCCAGGAGGCACAGCGCGCCGAGAAGGCGGCACAGGAGGCGAGGCATATCGCCGAGGTGCTGAGAGGTAAGACGGTGACCGTCCATGCGCACGCAGGAAAGAACACCACCAAGCTGTTCGGGGCGGTGACGGCACAGCACATCGCAGATGCCATCGCCCAGCAGTACCATGTGAAGGTCGACAAGCGCAAGATTCTGTTGCTGGAACCCATCAAGTCGCTTGGCGAGTTCGATGTCACGCTGAACCTGCATCACGACGTTCATCTGACGCTCAGGGTGGAGGTCGTGCCTCAGGAGGCGTCGGCGTGAGGCTGGGTGTGCCACGATGAGGCGAGGATCGAATCGGCAGGGTGGTCAGGAAGTGCGCATGAGTGAGCTCCTGCGCGCCCTGCCGCACAATCTGGACGCGGAAATCGCCACGCTGGGCTCGATGATGATCGATGGGTCCGCCATCGAGCGGGTCAGCGAGTTCCTGACACCGGACGATTTTTATCGCGAGGCGCACAAGGTAATTTTCGACGTGCTCGTGACCCTCTCCAGCCGAAACGAGCCGGCCGACCTGGTGACGGTGAGCGAGGAGCTCCAGCGGCGGGGCAAGCTGGAAGAGGTGGGCGGCATTCCCTACCTGACCACCCTTATCGACAGCGTGCCCAGCGCGGCAAACGTGGACTACTACGCCAGCATCGTCGAGGAGTATGCCATCCGTCGTCGTCTGATCGAGGCGTCGCAGGAGATTATCCATCTGGCGGCATCCACCGACGAGGAAGAGCCACTCACCATTGCCGACATTACCGACCGCGCCGAGAGCGCCATCTATCGCGTGGCTCAACGGCGCATCGGCAAGGGGTTCGAAAGCATCCGTCCCCTGCTCGGTGAGGCGTTCGACCGGTTCGAGGCGTTCTACCACGAGCGCAAACTGGTGACAGGGCTGAGCACCGGCTTTCGCGAACTGGACTACATTACCGCCGGGCTACAGCCTTCGGACCTGGTGATTATCGCGGCGCGACCCAGCATGGGCAAGACCAGTTTGTGCCTGAACATCGGGGAGCATGTCGCGCTCGCGGAAAAGAAGACGGTGGCGATTTTCAGTCTGGAGATGTCCAAGGAGCAGCTCGTTCAGCGCATGATTTGTTCGCAGGCGGAGGTCAACGCCCACCGTCTGCGGTTGGGGATGCTGCCCGAGACGGCATGGCAGAAAATATCCCGCGCCATTCAAGACCTGTGGGAGGCGAAGATTTTCATCGACGACACTCCCGATGTCTCTGCGCTGGAGATGCGTGCGAAATGTCGGCGGTTGCGTGCCGAACACGGGCTGGACCTGGTGATTGTGGACTATCTGCAGTTGATGCGCAGTCACCGACGCTCCGAGAACCGCACACAGGAGATATCCGACATCGCGCGCGCACTCAAGGGGTTGGCGCGGGAGTTGCGAGTGCCCATCATTGCCCTGTCGCAGCTCTCTCGAGCCGTGGAGCACCGGGAGAACAAGCGTCCGATGCTTTCCGACCTGCGCGAGAGCGGGTCTATCGAGGCGGAAGCGGACGTGGTGGCTTTCATCTACCGCCCCGAGTACTATGCGATGAAGGAAGCGGTCTCTTCGGAAGAGCTGGAAGGAGGCGGGCTTCCCCGCGAGGAGGGGCGAGTAGAGGAAGCAGAGATCATCATTGCCAAACAGCGAAACGGTCCAACGGGCACCGTGCGTGTGGGGTTCAAGCCAGACTACGCGCGGTTTGTTCCGCTGGAGCGGTATCGGGAGGAGTGAGCGTTGAAGATTCTGGTGATAGGTGGGGGCGGGCGCGAACACGCTATTGTCTGGAAGATCGCGCAGAGCCCTAAAGTGAACAAAATCTACGCGGCGCCGGGCAATGCTGGTATCGCTGAACTGGCGGAGTGCGTGCCGATTAAAGCCACGGACGTGCAGAGCCTGGCAAACTTCGCCGAGCGCAACCACATCGACCTGACGGTGGTCGGTCCGGAGTCGCCGCTGATTGCGGGTGTTGTGGACGAGTTTGAGGGGCGCGGGCTGGCGATTTTCGGTCCAAGCAAAGAGCCTGCTCGTCTGGAAGGCAGTAAGGTGTACGCCAAAGAGGTGATGCGCCGATACCATATCCCCACCGCCGATTTCTCCGCGTTCAGTGACCCTCAGTCGGCGGCGGATTATGCACACAAACGCTTCTCGGAGGGCGCGAAGGGGCTGGTGGTAAAGGCGGACGGTGAAGCGGCAGGTAAAGGCGTTTTCGTGGTACACCAGCTGGACGAAGCGCTGGAGGTGATACGCTCGCTGATGGAGGAGCGCGTGCTGGGCGAGGCGGGCGCACGCATCGTGATTGAGGAGGTGCTGACCGGCGAGGAAGCCTCTCTGATGGCTTTCACCGATGGCGTGACCGCTCTGCCCATGCCTCCCGTTCAGGATTACAAGCGTGCCCTCGACCACGACATGGGAGCGAATACCGGCGGCATGGGTAGCATCTGTCCGCTTCGCGTGGTAACACCAGAACTGCAACAGCAGGCGCTGGAGCAGATTATTCACCCGGCTATCCGCGCCACGCGCGATGCGGGCATCCCATTCCGCGGGGTGCTTTACGCCGGCACGATGGTCACTGAAGAGGGAGTGAAGACGCTGGAGTTCAACGTGCGCTTCGGTGACCCGGAGACGCAGGCGGTGCTCCCCCTGCTGGAGAACGACCTGGTGGAAGTCATGCAGGCGGCGGTGGAGTGTCGGCTGGAAGAGGTTACCCTGCAGTGGAAGCCGCGCTACGCCGTTTGCGTGGTGATCGCCTCTGGCGGGTATCCGGGCAAGTACGAGACCGGTTTCCCCATCGAGGGGCTGGAAGCGGCTTCGCAGATACCCGAATGCGTGGTGTTTCACGCGGGCACTCGCAAGGAGGGCGACCAGATTGTGACAGCAGGTGGGCGCGTGCTGGGAGTCACCGCGCTGGGGGATACACTGGCTCAGGCGCGAGGGCGTGCCTACGAGGCGGTACGGTGTATCCGATTCGAGTATATGCACTACCGCGAGGACATCGGGCTGAAGTGGGTATAAACCGCGCAGGCGGCTACTGATAGATTGGAGAAAGGAGGAGACGACGATGCTCTCGGCGCGTTACGTGGTGGCTGGAGGTTTGATGCTATTGCTGGCGCTGGCTTGCCTGCACGCCCGTTCACAGCCGCTTTTCCGGACGCAGGTCATCCACCGACACACCAACTCCGTGCAGTCGGTACACATCAACAACAACGGGTGGATTGTGTGGGCGGAGGGCGATTTCACGCGCACGGACGTGTGGCTGTACGACGGCACGCAGGTGCGTCGGCTCAGCGCAGGCGAGCAATGGCGTCTGAACACCTATCCGCGCATCAACAACCGCAACCAGATCGTATGGCGATACGACGATGGCTCGGTATCGGACGTGGTGCTGTGGGAGAGTGGCGTATTGACCAACATCACCCGCAGCGACGGCTCGGTGGGCTTCGGCGCGCCCGACATCAACGATGACGGCTGGGTGGTGACGACAGGGCAGGACAGCACCACCGGCTATCAGGACATCTATCTGTGGAAGCCCGGCTCTACCGACCCGGTGAACTTGACTTCATGGGCGAGTTTCGACAGCCAGAATCCGCGCATCAACAACCGCGGCGAGGTGGTCTGGAACGCGGTGGACATCAACTCCAACCCGCAGATTTTCCTCGCGCATGTGGACAACATGCGAGGCTACCGAGACCTGACGCACAACACCGTTGGCGACGACTACTCTTCGCCCGACATCAACGACCGCGGAGAGGCGGTGTGGATGCACCACAATGGGAGTAACTGGAACATCGAGCACTGGTCGGAGGCGACGGGGGTGGTGTCGCTAACCAGCAACACCGGCAACGCGAACAGCTACGCGCCCGCCGTCAACAATGTGGGCTGGGTGGCATACGAGCAGGCAATCCTGTTCCAGAAGTATGATGTGCACCTGTTCGCGGACGGCACGCTGATTCCGCTGACCGACAACACGGGCACCACGCGCAGTTTCCGCATCGCGTTGAACGACCGCGGGGAGCTCGTATGGGTCACGCGCGAGGACATCGGCGGCGTGCGCTACTGGAGCGTCATTCTGGCGCAACCGGTGCCGGAACCTGCTTCCGGGCTGGCGCTGCTGAGTGGGCTGGCGTTGCTCGCACTGCGTCGACGAACACGGTAGCCCTCCGTCATGCGGATTATGCCCCCTTCACCATAGCATGGTGGAGGGGGCTTTGTTGCTCTGCAGGAACCCGCCTCTATGCGCCCGAAACTAGCGACGGGAGGTGCCTGCGTCCATGCAAACACAAACTCAGTCCCGATATGCCATCAGCCACAGAGACAGGCAGATTCTGCGCGAGCTGGCAAAGCAGGTTGCCGAGCTGTCTGCGCGACCGTGCGAACAGGAAAAGCGCGACCTGTGGTATCGCCATAATGCGCTGGAAGCCACCCGCCCGCTGGTGTTCTGTGACCCCGAAAACGGCTGGAACGAAATCCTGACGCCGGACGTCCTGCGGTGCGAAGGGGGGCTGGCGCGCGGCTGGGAGTGGCACCTGCGCAGGGAGATTTTCTGGGGCGCGCACATGCGCGACGACCGGGTGATTGAGCCCTACTTCAACGTCGGGCATGTGTACACCGAGACCGACTGGGGACTGCGAGAGAGGCGCATCGGCGGTGAGCAAGGAGGTGCATGGCGCTGGGAGGCGCCGCTGAAAAGCTACGACGACATGGACAAACTGCACTTCCCGCAGATTACAGTGGACATGGAGGCAACCTGCGAGCTCCTGCAGGTGGCGCAGGAGACGCTTGGGGACATCCTGCAGGTGCGCCTGAAGACCAGCTGGTGGTGGTCTTTCGGCATGACGCAGACGCTGGTTTACCTACGTGGTCTGGAGCAGGTGATGTTCGACATGGTGGACAACCCGGACGGGCTTCATCGGCTGATGGCGTTTCTGCGTGATGGTCACGCGGCGCGGCTGGACTTTCTGGAGCGGAATGGACTGCTTTTTCTGAATAACGATGGCACCTACGTTGGCTCGGGCGGGTTTGGGTGGACGCATGAGTTGCCGCAACCGGACTTCAACGGGCACGTGCGCCCCATCGATATGTGGGGATTCGCGGAGAGTCAGGAGACGGTAGGCATCTCGCCCGATATGTTCGAGGAGTTCATCTTCCCCTACCAGCTCTCCCTGCTCGAGCGTTTCGGGCTGAACTGCTACGGGTGCTGTGAGCCGCTGGACAGCCGGTGGCACGTGGTGGAACGGTTCCCGCGCTTGAGGCGGGTGTCCATCTCGCCATGGGCGAACGTGGAGGTCATGGCAGAACGACTGGGCAATCGCTACATCTTCTCGTGGAAGCCGCATCCCGGCGTGCTGGCAACGGATACTTTCGATGAGGAGCACGTGCGTCACGTGTTGCGTCAGGGACTGCAGGTGTTGAGGCGACACGACTGCCGAGTGGAAATCATCATGAAAGACTGTCATACCATCCGCCACGACCCGCAGAGGGTAATTCGCTGGGTGCAGATTGCAAAGGAGGAAGCGGAGTAGGAGGTCGCAGATGGCAATACGTTTACTATTGGCCACTTTGCTCATCTTGTTGCCCGCTTTCGGCAACACAGCGGGGGAGCCACAGCTGCGGGCAATCTGGGTAGACGGCTTCAACGAGGGCATCAAGACGCCGGAGCAGGTCGATACCCTGCTGGCGCGCGTCCGGCAGGCGGGGCTGAATGCCGTAGTGGTGCAGGTGCGCAAGAGCGCGGACGCCTACTACAACTCGCACTACGAGCCTCGCGCCTCCGATATTGCCGAAGGGTTTGACCCGCTGGCGTACCTTATCGAGAAGGCGCACAACGGGAAGCCATATATCGAGGTGCACACGTGGCTGAATACCTGCGCGGTCGGCAGGAACCGACATCCTCGCTCATTGCAGAGCCGGTTTCCGCAGTACTTCGCTGTCAGTGATATGGGCGAGGATTACGACGGCGAAGCCACCAAAATCGACCCCGGTCACCCCGGCGCAGCGGACTGGACGTTCCGAACCTATCTGGATGTCATCCGCCACTATGATGTGGACGGCATCCACTTCGATTTCGTGCGGTTCGGCGGCGAACGCTGGGGCTACAACCCCGAAAGCGTCAGGCGATACAACGAGCGACGCGGCAGACCCGATGGCTTCCCTTTCTTCAAGAGTGAACGGTTCAAGCAGTGGCGGCGCGACCAGGTGACCGCGCTGGTGCGCAAGACCTATCTGTATGCGTGGACGGTCAACCCAAGAGTGCTGGTATCCGCTGCCACCATCACGTGGGGCAATGGACCGGAGACGGATGACCTGTGGACGCGCTCTGCCGCCTACTCGCGCGTGTATCAGGACTGGCGCGGATGGATGGGGGAAGGCATTCTGGACTGGAACATTCCCATGTGCTACTACAACGAGCAGAAGTATGCCCGCTGGCTGGACAACTGGATGCGCTTCGTGAAAGACCACCAGTACGAGCATTACGCGGCGATTGGGCTGGGTAACTACCTGAACCCCATCGAGGATACGCTGAAGCAGATCGAGCGAGTATGGCAACCGACGCCGCGCGGCAACCGCCCCAGAGGCATCTGCTTCTACTCCTACGCCACCACCAACACCGATGAACAGGGCAAAGAGGTGAAGCACAATCCGCTCTTCTATGAGACGCTGGGCAAGGTCTTCAAGGAATGGGCGCCTCCGCCCGTGCCGATGTGGAAGGTCAAGCCCATGCGCGGACACATCAAGGGCACACTGCTTTACGCCGACTCGCTGGAACCGGCAGACCACACGCTGGTGGAGCTGAAAGGCGTGGGGCAGGAGCGTGAGCAATACGTGGACGGCACGGGATTCTTCGGGTTCGTGCATCTGCCGCCGGGGCAGTATCAGCTGACCTTCCGCCTGCGTGACGGGCAGTCTCTGCGCAAGACCGTTCGGGTACGCGCGGGCGAGGTGAGCACAGTCAACCTGCTCATCGGGCAGACGGGGGCGCGAGAGGTAAAGCGCGTGGATGACCTGGCGCGGTTACCTGATGGCACAACGGTGCTGATACCGGGTGCAGAGGTCACACGCGGTATGCCCGATACCGTTGGCGATTTCGAGATTGGCAGGGCGGTGGTGCGCATTCCGACGGAACTGCCACTGCGCTTCATCAAGGGCGACGTGGTGGCGGTGAAGGGAGTACTGAAACGCGAGAACGGCGTGCTCGTCATTGACAACGCCAAAGCCGTACTGGTGGACATGGTTCCGAAGCGAGGGCGTCAGGAGGTAAGGCGTTGATAGACTGGCGGATTGCTCAGATTCGCCCCGAGAGGCGCACCGGGATGGGCAACGGAGGATGGTGCTACGATGCCTATCCCGACCTGCAACCGCTGAAGGCAGGAGCCACCATCCCTGTGGCGGAGGTTGAGGGGAGCGGCGTCATTACCTGCATCCACACCACCCAGCATCTGGTCGATGCGACCCCTGAGACAGTGCACCTGTCGGAGGCAGAGCGCAAGGCGTTGAGCGCGCGGGGGGTGGTGTTGCTCATCTTCTTCGATGGGGCAGAGGAGCCTTCGGTGTGCGTGCCGCTGGGCGATTTCTTCGCCGATGGATGCGGAGGTCTGGCGGCGCACTTCAGCAGTTTGCTGGTGGAAAAGGCGCCGGAATCGTATAACTGCACTATCCCGATGCCGTTTCGCCGTTCGGCACGGGTGTATCTGCGCAACGATACGCCTTACGACATGGCGAACTACAGCTTCGTGGAGTACGAGCTGGTTCCCGACATCGATGCGGATGCGGGCATTTTCCATGCCACGTGGAGGCGGTTCGCCTTCCAGCTCCACTCCCAGACGGTGGAGACCTTCTTTGAGGTGCAGGGTGCAGGGCATCTGATCGGGCGGGCGTGGAGCGTCAGCACCGATGAGCCGCTATTCGAAGGCTTTCACTTCGTGATGGAGGGCAACAACAGCGTCTTTGTGGACGGGGAGCGCGAGCCGCGCCTGGACTATCTGGGGAGCGAGGACTCGTTCGGCTTCAGCTGGGGCTTTCGTCAGCCCTTCTCTGGGCTGTATGCGGGTATCAACTTTGTGCGGCACAGGGAGCCGGCGCAGCTGAGCATCTATCGCTTCCACCTGAACAACCCCATCCGCTTCACCAGAAGCCTGCGCTGGCAGGTGGACTGGCGACACGAGTTCAAAGGCGCACACGAGTTCCATCGGCAGCTGGCAGAGAGGTATCGCGCGGGCAAGGCGTGGATGGACTATGCGGTGACCACCTACTGGTATCAGCGGGAGGCGGGCTATCCCCACGCGCCGATGCCGGCGTGGGAGGAGCGGGTGAAACCGCTTCTGCAGAGTAACCGGTAGCAGGAAGACGCACGCCGACCGCGAATCACACAGTGAATACCTTGCTGTGAAGGAGGGAACTGCAATGGCGCGACCGGTAACGCTGTTCACCGGACAGTGGGCAGACCTGCCGCTGGAGGTGATGGCGCAGAAGGCGAAGGAGTTTGGCTACGACGGACTGGAGCTCGCCTGCTGGGGCGACCACTTTGAGGTGGACAAGGCTCTGTCGCAGGACGGCTATGTGGAATCGCGCTGGGAGATACTGAGCAAATACGGGCTGAAGTGCTTTGCCATCAGCAACCATCTGGTCGGGCAGGCGGTGTGTGACAACATCGACGAGCGCCACAAGGCGATTCTGCCTCCGTATGTGTGGGGCGATGGCAAGCCGGAGGGCGTGAAAGAGCGCGCCGCCGAGGAGATGAAGAACACCGCCCGCGCCGCCCGCAAGCTCTTCAACGCCGCACCGCCTGAGGTCAAGGCGGAACTGAAGCGGGTGGTCGTCAACGGCTTCACGGGCAGTTCCATCTGGCCCTACCTGTATTCCTTCCCGCCCAACCCGCCCGACCTGGTGGACAGGGGCTTTGCGGACTTCGCCTCCCGCTGGAAGCCGATTCTGGACGTGTTCGAGCAGGAGGATGTGTACTTCGGGCTGGAGGTGCACCCGACGGAAATCGCCTTCGACATCGTCACGGCACAGCGTGCCATTGAGGCAGTCGGCGGGCACAGGCGCTTCGGGTTCAACTACGACCCCAGCCACCTAGGCTATCAGGGCGTGGACTACGTGGCGTTCATCCGCACCTTCCGCGAGCGCATCGTGCACGTGCATATGAAGGACGTGTACTGGTCGTCCACGCCGCGCCTGTCGGGAGTGTTTGGCGGGCATCTGAATTTCGGACATCCGGAGCGCTACTGGGACTTCCGCTCGCTGGGGCGCGGGTGCATCGACTTCGAAGCCATCATCCGCGCGCTCAACGAGGTGAACTATCAGGGACCGCTGTCGGTGGAGTGGGAAGACAGCGGCATGGACCGCGAGCACGGCGCGAAAGAGGCAGCCGCCTTCGTGAAGCGCATGGACTTCGAGCCGTCGCGCATCGCGTTCGACGCCGCCTTCGCGGAGAAGTAATCCCTTCGAAACAGTCAGGCTCTCCAGTGGTGGAGAGCCTGACTGCGGGTGCTCGTTCAGGAGGGCGGAGGGAAAGAGTGCTCCTTACTCGTCGCCAGTCGCTCCGAAATTGCGCACGAGAATACCGAAATCGAACAGTGTCACCTCCTCGTCGCCATCGAGATCGGCGTTCTCGTTCCAGCTGGCATCTCCAGCCGAGCTGCCGAAAGCGGCGACCAGTTTACCGAAGTCGAACAGTGTCACCTCATTGTCGCCATCGATATCGCCATTGAGGAGCGACACATTCAGGTTGACCTCGCCGGAAAGATTCACCGCCTTCACGACGCGCCTCAGCCAGTGGCTGGCTTTGATGGCGATGTCGTAGGTGCCCTGCAGGTCGACTGGTATCTCCAGCGTGAACTCTTCGCTGAGTGTAGTCTCGTAGGTGCGCAGGGTGTCCGTTCTGCCCACCGGACGAACCTCAACCTGGACGTTCACCCGCGCCGGTTCGCCAACGAAGTCGTTCAAGCCCACGCGAGCACGCAGGATGGTACCCGCCTGGCGCACGACAATCGTCGCCTCTTGCGCAGGTAATTCGGCACCGATGAGATGGTAACGTGCGGGGCTATCTGTTGCCACCAGCGTATTGGGCTTTGTCCACTGCGCGTCGGTAATGCTTTCCAGCCGTATAGGGATTTCGGTGCCAGCTGGGGCATCAGGAGCGACGCGCACGTAGACGTGACCTACGTAGAATGCGCCCGTCTGTGTGTTCCCACCTGGCGCCAGCACCACCCAAATCGCGCCCGAGTCGCAGAAGGCTTCATCGTTGGCGCTCAGCGGTTTCATCAAGTTCGCACGCAGAGGCGGGGTCTCTGGCGATACTGCCAGCTTTACCGCTCCCTGCAGTCCGCGCGTGCCCACCGCACTGTGCCAGAAGGCGTTATTTTCGGGCTGAAGGCGGTCGGGCGTGACCAGCGTCAAGTGCGGATGCACGATTGGCAGATACGCGCTCAGCAGGTACCAGCGACTCATCGAACCTGCTGGCGCGAACTCATAGCCGACAGACACGCGCACCAGGTCGCCCGGAGCCACCTCCAGCCGGGTCACCGGGGCAGAGGGTGCGTTGGGGGTAGGCGTGTCGTTCACCGCCTGCGCAGGCGACAGGTCAATGAACAGGCGCGGCTCAGCGCCTACAGGCAAGCACAGGCTGGCGGCAAGCACGACCGCTACGAGAACGTGCGGGATGAGATGTCGCATCATGCCACCTCCTCTAATCGCGCCCCGGATCGTACAGGTCTATGGTGCGATCCGGTGTCCAGGTCTGTTCGAACCGATACCATCTGGCGTGCCCGTCGACGAACGTGTAGTTGGTGCCCCCGCTGTGCCACGTCATGGCAAGCTCATCCTGCGGCTGGTAGAAGCCGCAGTTGTTGGGCCATACCCACATCGCAGGATGATAATGGTCGCCTGTGGTATTCTCGCGCATTTCGGCGATGTAAATCGTTCGGGATGGGTTCCGGATGGATGCGAGCGAGTTGTAGCCCGTACAGTCGTCAAACTTGGGGAGCATCCAGTAGTTTGTGCCGTACGAGGTGCGGCGAACGTTGCGCAACCCCGGCAAAGGGGTCGTCCAGTTGACACTGGGGTCACTCGGACAGCGGTAGAGCAACTTAGTGCGTGTGTAGGGCTCAAGCGTATTCAGCCAGACCCACGGTGCGTTCGTACCCGTATGCGAGTCCAGCGGGAAACGCTCATCGTAGTCCTGCAGATACATGTTGACCGCGATGCCCATCTGGCGCATGTTGCTCAGGCAGGCGGATTGACGCGCTTTCTCCCGTGCCTGCGCGAAGACAGGAAACAGGATTGCTGCAAGGATGGCGATAATCGCTATCACCACCAGCAGTTCTATCAGGGTAAAGGCGGTCTTGTGTTTTATCATCGGCGTGTACCTCCTCATCATGTGCCGACAACGTTGGTTCGAGGGGGAGAGCGGAGGTCTCCGCCGTTCCCCCGCGAACCGCGTCATAAACTGATCACCTGGTCAGGAGGGTTACTGGATAAGGCGGCATACAGGTCAGGGAAACAGCCGACCTGCACACCCTCCACTGTATTGACAGGTACGTACTGAGCACGTTCGGTGTGCCCACTGCCATCCGGATCGACCCAGCAGGGCTTCCCTTCAGCTAGGTTGCGCTCCAGCGCGCACATGTCGCACATCATGAGAAGGATGTTCTTCTCCTTTGCCACCCGTGCCAGCCGCTCGCCAATGGGGTCGCCTTTGCGTAAGACATATGTGCTGTCGTCGAAGAAGAACATCCCGACCACTTCCACGCCGTGTACTCCAGCTTCCAGTTGGGGCAGGATCATCTGCCCCAACTTGTAGGAAGTGGCTCGTGGCGTGATGAACACATACGCCACCTTCATCGTTTGGTGTGCCTCCTTCGTCGCAGTGCAAGGGTGCCTACCCCCGAAGCCAGTACCAGCAAGGACGCAGGCTCAGGTACAGGCACCAGGTGCAGAGTGTACACCACCGAGTTTTCCAGCGGTGCGCCGTCGAAAGTGAGACCATTGACCAGCTGGAACTGGAAGAGCGACGGCGGGTTGAACCGCTCGGTAGCGAAGATGATGTGGCGGTGTACCGCCTCGGGGTCGTCCGGGTCGTACACCAGCGTGAGCTCACCGGGTGTTCCTCTGCCGAAGATGGGGTCTACTTCCCCCTCTACCACACCGAACAGCCCCTCGCTGGCATACATCTGCCTGATGGTGACCTGCCGGAGAAGAGGTTCATGTTCGCCGTGCGCACCATCTTCGTCGTGGTCGTGGTGGTGAGCGAAGTCCAGTCCCACGTCCACCACGTAGAAGCCGAGTCCCGTTGTCTCCATGCGAACCGTCAGGAAAAAGGGAGGCTGGGTAATTTCATCCGGACCGAGCAGAGCGAGCTCGTTGCCGATGTAGCCCAGCAGAAGGTCTCCCTCGTGTTCGTGGTCTTGCGCCCGCGCGACGACCGCCATCGCCGTCAGCAAAACTACCACCAGCAAGTTAGTCAGCCAACGTTTCATGGATGGAACCTCCTTTCGGATAGAGTGTTGTTAGTTTCTGTCCTCCCCCACTCGTCCATGATGCACGAGCACTGGATACAGGTCGTGTAAGTTGACGATGCCGTCGCCGTTCAGGTCAGCGGAGGATAGCTCGCTACCGAAACGGTCGGCGATGTGAGCAAGGTCGTTCTGATCTATCTGGTCGTCCTCGTTGGTATCGCCGAGGAACGGGAAGGTGAGGTGCAATTGTTGTGCCCCGCTGAGGCTACGCGAGACTCGCACGGACAGATGCTTCTCCAGCTTCGCGCCGATCTGCGCGCTACCCGAGCCGCGCAAACCGACCATGTAGGTATGAACCGCCCACGGGTTGATCGGCTGTTCCGCGCTGGCGACGGTCGAGCCGTTTTGCGTGGCGCGCGCCTTCAGCCACAAGCCATATAACTGTCCATCGTATAGCGGTGAGGGCTGAACGTTGCCAAAGAAGCGGGGTGGGTTGCCCGCCACCATGTAGATACGATAGACCTCAGGCATATCCATGAGTGGGTTGCCGAGGTAGTCCACGCCGTTGATGGCACGCAGGTCAAGCACGTACACGCCCTGCGCCGATGTGCTGAAGATGAAGTGATGATGCGGAGTGCCGGCGAATGGCAGGTCAAAGAAGTTGGGAGTGTTGCCCGTACTGAACACCGCACCCACACCGGACTTCGTGCCAACCAGACCGGGCGAAATCCACACCTGCACCACACGACACCGCTGGAGCATCGGGTTCAACCATCGATCAGGCGTGAAGAAGTCCATCCCTACGTCCAGCAGGAAGGTATTGGAGACCGTAACCATCTGTCGGACGGGATGGGGCGTGGGTTGCATGACCGCCAGTACACCGTTGTCGTAGCCGAAGAGCAGGTCATAGTCGTGCTGGGCGCGTGTGGGCATCGCCATCAGCAAGCTAGACGTCGCGGCAGTCCAAACCGAGAATATTTTCAACAAGTGCTTCACGGTGTAAGCCTCCTCTGTTGCCTCTGCCCGCCAGCGGGCGGGCAGAGGCAGAATGATGTCAGCGACGCACGCGCCGCCAGAGCAGACCCACCATGCCAAATCCCAGCACCGCCATCGTGGACGGCTCTGGAACAGGCTGGAGGTCGAAGTGGAACACGCCCGAGTCGCGCAGAGGCGTGTAACCAGCATCCGTGTTCAGGTCGATGAGGCGGAAGCTCACCGAATAGACGCTCATCGGCGCCCCAAACGGCAGGGCGAACACCGGACGGAACTCAAAGCTGTCCCCCTGACCGATCTCATAGACCTGACCCACTTGCTGGAGGATACGCGTACCGTCAGGACTGAAAATGAGCAACCCCGGCGTGATGTCTACCAGTTGCAGACCAACGCGCGCCTGCCCCAGCGAACCTATCCAGCGCTGCCGCGAGCTGTTGAACAGGCGCTGGATTGCCGGATCATCGGAACCTGCCAGCACACCGGTCGGTTGCATCCGAAGGTTGCTGTACTCGTATTCCGGGCTGACCGGGTCTAGACCGGTTCGGTAGTGCCCGGCAAAGGGTCCGGAATACTCCGGACGCATGTAGATGTATGCCTGACCGGTTGGTCGCTGATACAGCTCCGGCAGGCGGTTGTTCGTGTTGGTGCTGTTGACTATCGGGTTGCTCGGGTCGCCACTGTACGACCACACCCCGATAGGGTGATAGTGTTCTGTGCCCGGCGTGTAGTGCGCCAGTAACAGGCTCAACCGGTTGTAGTTGGGGTTGGACAGCCCTGCGTAAGTGCCGGTCGGCAGAGTGCTCCAACCGTCTACCCCGATAAAGTAGACATCATAAGCGAGAGCTTTCACGACAAAGCTCAGCGCTAGTGTGAGCGCAAATAGCGCACGAATCGCTTTCATGACCGTACTCCTTTCTTCGTCTGGATTTTTGAGTTGGGTTGAGCAGTGGTTGCGCTGACGCACAACGACTGAGCCGGAAAGGCTCAAAGGTTATTCGTGTGAAGCATTGTCTCGGGTGTTAGATAGCTGGAGGGGCACGGAAAGAGGGAACAAGGTACAGCGCAGAATGAGCCACCGCTCTCGGTGCCGACGCCTGCGCATTACTTTCAACCGCGACCTGACCTTGAGGCGTGTCGGCTGTGGGGGCGGCTGGCGAGTGCAAGAGACTGCAGATGGCGCAGTGAGAGGCATCGTCTTGCAGTACGCTCCACTGCGCTGTCGCCTCATCGCGCGTTGGGGGATGGTCGCAGTGGTTGTGCAACACAGGTACAAAGACCTGCATTACCAGCCACAGCGCCATCATCAGGCTGGGTATCAGTCGCAACTGGTCTATGGCGCAATGTCGGCTTATCATCTCTACTGCAACCTGCACAATGTGCTTGCATTCTACCATGCGGAATCCTGACCTGTCAAGAGATTTCGGGGAGAAGAATCTGAATTTCTCGTTAAGAGACGCAGTTCAGGCGAGCGCGAGGTGGTATCCTGTTCGACAAACCGTTGCTTCCTTGCAGGCATGGTTTGTCCCGGTGGCGAATCGGCAGATAGTCTTATCGTGTCCGCTACATCATTGACTGGAGGTGGCAAGCATTCATGACGGCACAGTTTCCCGCGCAGAAAGTTTTCGGTCCGGAGCATCCCGGTGGACGATACAAGCACGCCCCGTCCATCACGCAGGTGGCGAACGGCGACCTGTACCTGGTCTTCTACGCTGGCGCGGATGAGTATTCGGAAGATACCGCTATTTACGGCGCGCGGTTGCCCAGAGGGAGGACGCAGTGGACCCGCCCGTCGCCTATCGCCAACGCCCCGTATCAGCCGGAGGGCAATCCCGTCGTCTGGCAGGCGCCCGATGGCAAAGTGTGGCTTTTCTATGTGCTAAGGCTGGGCGCGACGTGGAGCACTTCGATCATCCTCGCCAAGATCTCTACCGACGGAGGGCGCAGATGGTCCGACCCGATGGTGGTCAGCTCCATTCCCGGCATGATGGTGCGCAACCATCCGGTGGCATTGCCCAACGGGGACATTCTCCTGCCCGCCTACTACGAGGTGGGTGATGACCCCGAATCGGTATCGCCGGAGACCTGTTCCACCTTCTTCATCTTCGACGCGAAGAAGCATACATGGACGGAGACCAATCGGGTGCGCTCGCGATTGGGCAATCTCCAGCCGGCGGTGGTGCCCATTACCTCCCAGCATCTGGTCTGCTTCTGTCGAGCGGGCGGGAGCTATGAGGATGTAAAGGACCGACGTATCGTGCGGGCGGAGTCGCGCGATGGGGGGCGCACCTGGAGCGACGGCGTGGACACCGAGTTCAAGAACCCCAACTCGGCAGTGGAGTGCATCCGTCTGCGCAACGGGCATATCCTGCTCATTTACAACGATTCGACCGCCGAGCGTACCCCGCTGACCGCCGCCCTGTCCACGGACGGGGCAAAGACGTTCCCCTACCGGCGCAACCTGCTGGAGGGCAACGACGCCTTCGCCTATCCCAGCGCGGTACAGACCGACGACGGGAAGATACACCTTGTCCTCAGTGCGCAGGAGCGTACGGTCATCCTCCACATGGTGTTCGAGGAGAGGGACATTATCGGGCGTTAGAGCATCACCTGCGCGTAACGCAGCTCGCGACCGTCCTGCGCCACGCCGAACAGGTCGATGACCCGCGATGGTGTGCTACCTCCTCTTTCCGTCGCGGTAAAGAACACGCGGAACGGTTGCCTCAGGGGGAAGGTCTGCGGCGATCCCTTGCGCGGTACGACGGGCAGGAGCGCGTTGTACCACGTGCCATCCGGACGGGTAGCGGCGAATACTACCAGCAACCTGCGCCCGTTGGTGGAGTGGAAACGAGCATACTGCGGTACATCCGTAGCCAGCCCTTCTCCTCCCTCCATCAGCGTCTGCCGCGACAGCATCTGACCTTCCCGAATGGTGCAGTGCTCCAGTGACGTACGCAGGGGCAGGTTAGGGAAGTATCTATCGCGCAGGAGGGGAGTGGTCGGCTGGCGCAGGTACAGCACGTGCATCACACCGGAGCTATCCAGCCACAGGTCGAAGTTAGTGATGTGCCCGCCTGTAGCATCCACATTGTCTACCTCCAGCGGCGGTCTGAAGGGCTCGGACAGAACGTTGGGCGTCCACGTGAAGAAGAGCCTGCGGAACACATAGTCCCATTCTCGCTGGGTTCTCTCGCGCTTATATTGGCGCCACTCCTCCACAGGCTCCACAATATCGCCGATGGCGAGCACGGAAGCGGCACGGTGGCGCAGGAGCACCTGCGGGTAGCAGGCACGGATGGGAAACGAGATGACGCCAGGAGCGTCCCACCTGCCATCGTTTTTCAGCAGGGAGTAGTGATATTGACCGGTGTGGGCGTCGATGTGCAGAAGCAGAATCTCACCGCCTCTGCTATCTGCGGCGATGCCCCGGTACGAGTGGTCGGTAAAGGTAGCGGTCTTCGGGAAGGGTGGAGTGTGCTCCACCGGCGATGAAAAGTCGCGGGACGAGAACTCCAGCAGACGGGGTTCGCACCTGCCGTACCGGGTGCCGGGGGGCGTTACCGAGGTGTTCACCGACAGAAACACGCGGTCACGCGGTAGCATCACGAGTGGACAGGGTTCACGCTCGCGGAACTGGGGTGGAGCCCATACCATTTGCCATCCGCCTGCCGGGGTCCGTTGGAAGAGGCGTGGGCGGGTGTTGCATAGCGGCGGCACGTCGGCCCCCGTCTCCATGATGCTCACGAACACCTCATCCTTCACGCGGGCGATGAGTGGCGCGCCATAGCACCACAACGGACCTGACCCGTTGTTGGGCGGCTCGCAGGTCGCGATGGTTTCCTCGGCGAGAACACGCATTCTATACCCCTCCGATCGCGTGATGCCTGGTAATCTTTTCGGGCGAGGAGACACTTTTTCCCGTTTCCGCAGGCAAAAACCGGTAATTTTGTCACCGCTCTGGTACGCATTTTGCATCTATTAGTGGGTGCTGGCGAAACATGGAGGCACCGCAAGAGACGGCGCCCTGCACAGCGAAATCTTTCAAGTGAGGAGTGAGTGTCATGAGAACGCGAAAAGGCTTTACACTGGTGGAACTGCTCGTGGTGATCGCCATCGTGGCGATCCTGTCATCCATCCTGTTGCCGGTTTTTGGGCGCGCACGAGCGAGTGCCCGCGGCACGGTGTGTGTGAACAACCTGCGTCAGATCGGTCAGGCGTTTGCGATGTATGCGCAGGACTGGGAGGGCAATCTGCCGTCCGCTATGCCCTACACCGCCGTGGCGCCCGGGGGGCGGGCGTGGATGACAGCGTTGATGCCTTATGTGAAGGATGCTCGAATCTGGGTCTGTCCGGAGAACGCCATGCCGGTGCCCAGCTACGGCTACAATACCTATCTGGGCTTTCCGCGCATGATGGGCATTGGCTTCGGATACAGCGGGTTGGCGCTGGATGCGGTGACCGTACCGTCGAACAACTTCCTGGCGTTCGACACACCGAACAACCGCGCCGATGCCAACAACCTGAACGGCGGCATGGGCAGTTATATGATGTTTGTGATGCCCGGTCAGCTGGCGGAGCGACATCCCGACTGGGAGTCCTCGTACCGCGAGCGACCCGGTTGGCAGAAAGCACGGCATAACGATGGCAACAACGTGGTGTTTGCGGATGGACACGTGAAGTGGATCAGGCTGGCGGTGCAGAGTCCGTGGAGCATCAGCCAGTTCAACCCATTGCAGGCACCGTGACAACCGACTTACCGTCCTGCACCATCCTCCTCCTCTCCTCCCGCGAGGCGCCGGTTACCCCCGGCGCCTTGTGAACGTACCGGCGTCTGTACCACCTGAGCGATGGTCTTATCCACAGGCAGTCCCGCAAACCGTGACTGCGCGTGCAGGATAACCACCGAGCCGGGCGCGATTTTCGGAAACAGGAAAACCACGCCGTCGTCATCTATCCGGGCGGATCTCGCGATTTTGCCCAACTTGGTTCGCAGGGTGAAGACGGTGACGTTACCCTTCGAGTCCAGAACATGCGCGGAACAGATGTAGGTGAAGCCCGTGCGGGGTTTACTGCGCGTTGTCAGGTGCACCATGAGCCCGTCATTGTCCCAGCGCAGTTCGCCACTGCTGAAGTCGCCCGGAGCCTGCAGTTCGCGCAGGAAGTCTTCCTCATCCGGCTCTTCCCAGAAGAGGCTCTCTTTGGGGCGCAGGGGGATCGTCACGGGATGTTCGATGAACAGTTCGTTGGTTCGGACGAAGCTCTGCAGGAAGTGCCCCATCATGCGCACCTGGGAGGCGTGTGATTTGATCGCCTCCAGCTTGAGCATCTGTTCGGATGGGGCCAGCGTTCGCCTCTTCCAGTGCAGTCCGATGTGGAAATATGCCACGGGCGGGAGAAGCGGTCGTTCGGAGTGCAGACCCCACGGCTGGGGCCAGTCGCCGCAGTGCACCATGTAGTATCGCAACACCACACGCTGTGCGAAGCCGATACCCTGCGTGCGCAGGTGCGCCAGCGCTGTCTGGACGAACAGGGCGGTGGCGGAGTGGTCCGGATGGTCATCGGCGGGGTGGGTGACGTAGACATGGGTGGGCACAGTACGGCGCAGGACGGCCTCGACATCTTTCAGAACGTTTTGCCCGGCATAAAGTACGCCGGGGCGGAGGCTGTCGGTGTAGGGGTTCGTCTCGGTCTCGGTGTAGTACGAGCGGAGGGCGTTTGCCGGAGTCCAGCTGGTGCTCCACAGGGAGTAGAGTGCTCGGTCCGGGTAGCCAAGGAAGGTCACGCGCCAGTCAGCCAGCCCCAGCAGACGCATGGCACGGCGTGCCTCCAATTGGCGCAGTTCCCCGAACTGAATGTGTTGCTGGGGCGTGGGTCTGGACTGCCGGAACTGGCGTTCCACGGCGAGGCGGAAGCCGTCGCCGTTGGTCATGAAAACAACCCACACCTCTGCTCCTGCCCGTCGCGCCTGCTGGACGATGCCTGCACAGCCCAGCGATTCGTCGTCGGGATGGGGAGCGAAGACGAGCACGCGATCCCCCGCGCGATGTGGTGCCATCTCGGGAATCAGTTGAAGCGCGGAATCGGGCAACGCTCTGGATTGCCGGTAATAGCTGGCACCCCTATCGGCGAAGTACAGCCCTCCGACAATCCACAGAAGCCAGAACACCCATTTGATACTGCCTTTTCTCACGTGCGAACCTGTCCCCCAAGGTCAACTCAATCAGCCGTGGATGGCGGAGAGGGTGGGATTCGAACCCACGAGGCTCATCGCCTGCCGGTTTTCAAGACCGGTGCCTTCAACCACTCGGCCACCTCTCCGCGCTCTTTGACGAACCTGCGACAGATGGTGAGTTCGAAGAGTGCGGTCATAAACATGGCATCGATTAGAGTAACATATCGAAAGGCGTTTCGTCAAGCCACGCGGGGAGGATGCCTGACCGAGCCGTTCCTGTGTCACTGCGAGGAGCGAAGCGACGAAGCAGTCTTCTACGACTACCGCGAACCGCAGGGGATTGCTTCGCCTTCTTGCGAAGGCTCGCAATGACACGACAATTTATGTCACTATGTCATTCACTTGCTGTCATTCTGAGCGAAGCGAAGAATCTCTGGGATGCTTCGGCTGGCGCCTCAGCATGACAGCAAAACGTGCGTACGCTGGAGGGCGAGGAACCCCTGCCGAGCCGACCCATGCCTGCTAACGGCTCACCGGCAGGTTCGCCCTCCAGGGCAGAGTCCCCGTGCAGGTAGTGGATAACAGATACAACAGGGGGGCGCTGGTGCGCCCCCGGCGGAAGATGTTATGTTTCGTGTTCTTCGTAGCGCTGTTTCAGCGCGGCGACCACCGACGGGTCGGCAAGCGTGGTGGTATCCCCAAGAGCGCGCCCTTCGGCGATGTCGCGCAGTAGCCGACGCATAATCTTGCCCGAGCGCGTCTTGGGCAGTTCGGAGGTAAACAGGATGTCGTCGGGGCGCGCGATGGGACCGATTTTCTGCACCACGTGCTCCTTCAGCTCGTCCACCATCTCACTTCCCGCGCGGTAGCCCTCCTTCAGCGTGACGAAGGCGGCAATCGCCTGCCCCTTGATCTCGTGCGACTTGCCAATGACCGCCGCTTCCGCCACCGCCGGGTGGTCGACGAGGGCGGATTCCACCTCCATCGTGCTGATGCGGTGTCCGGCAACGTTCATCACGTCGTCCACGCGCCCCAACAGCCAGTAGTAGCCCTCCTCGTCTCGCTTACAGCCGTCACCGGTAAAGTAGATGTTGGGGAACCTGCTCCAGTACTGCTTCACGAAGCGTTCGGGGTCGCCGTAGATAGTGCGCAACATGCCGGGCCAGGGCTTCTTGATGACCAGATACCCACCTCCGCCCAGCGGCACCGAGTTGCCTTGCTCGTCCAGCACGTCCGCCTCGATACCGGGGAACGGTCGTGTGGCAGAGCCGGGCTTGGTGGTGGTGATGCCGGGCAGGGGGGTGATCAGGATATGCCCCGTTTCGGTCTGCCACCAGGTGTCCACGATGGGGCATCGCTCCCCGCCGATGTACACGTGATACCACATCCACGCTTCGGGGTTGATAGGCTCGCCCACGCTTCCCAGCAAGCGCAGACTGGAAAGGTCATGCTTCTGCGGGTACTGCGGTCCCCACTTCATGAAGGCGCGGATGGCGGTAGGAGCAGTGTAGAAGACGGTGACCCGATACTTCTCCACCAGCTCCCAGAAGCGGTCGCGGTCGGGATAGTCAGGCGCTCCCTCATACATCAGCACCGTGGCGCCGTTGGCGAGCGGACCGTAAACCACATAGGAATGTCCCGTGACCCAGCCCACATCGGCAGTGCACCAGAACACGTCGTCGTCTTTCAGGTCAAAGACCCATTTGGTGGTGGCGTAGACGCCGGTCAGATACCCGCCGGTGGTGTGGGCAATGCCTTTAGGCTTGCCGGTAGAACCGGAGGTGTAGAGGATGTAAAGCAGGTCTTCGGAGTCCATCGCTTCCGGCTCGCAATGCATCGGGGCATGTTCCATCAGGCGGTGCCACCAGTGGTCGCGCCCCTCCAGCATGGGCACGTGGGTGGCGTCCATCGCGCGGTTCAGCACAATGACATGTTGAACGGTGGGGCAGTGTTCCAGCGCTTCATCGGTGGCACGCTTGAGCTGCACGATGTTGCCGCGCCGGTATCCGCCATCGGCGGTGATGACCACTCGCGCCCCGCAGTCGTTGATGCGCTCGCGCAGAGCCTCCGCCGAGAACCCTCCGAACACCACCGAATGGGGTGCGCCGATGCGGGCACAGGCGAGCATGGCAATCGCCGCTTCCGGCACCATAGGCATGTAGATGACCACCCGGTCGCCGCGATGCACGCCCAGACGCTTCAGCACGTTGGCGAACTTGGTGACCTCGCGGTAGAGGTCCCAGTAGGTAAGCACGCGCTCTTCGCCCGGCTCCCCTTCCCAGATGATTGCCGCTTTGTTGCGACGGGCAGTGCGCAGATGCCTGTCTATACAGTTCACGGAGACGTTCAGCTTGCCCCCGACAAACCATTGCGCATGGGGCGGGTCCCATTCCAGCACTTTGTGCCACGGCTCGAACCATTCCAGTTCGCCGGCGAATCCTGCCCAGAAAGCCTCCGGGTCGTTCGCCGCTCGCTCGTAGACGTCGGGATCGTTCACGTTCGCCTGTGCGCGAAACGATTCGGGAGGCGGAAAAGTTCGGTTTTCCCTCAACAGTGCTTCGATAGCCGCTTGCGCTCTGGTTGCTTCCGCAATGCCGTCACTCATGGTCAGACCTCCTTGGCGCGGGAGATATTGCACTTTGATTGCCTAATATTTTACCACAAAAAGTATGTGTTCCTGCTCTCTGGAGGAGAAATGAAGGGCGCGTCGAAGTGTTGTAATGGGCGTTTTTGCTTGACAAACTGTGACAGATGCAGTAACAATAATGGTGAAGTAAGTCTATTTGCCCAGAGCACAGGGGCGCGTGATGGATGCAGGCAGCGTCGTATCGCTGGATCAGCAGATTGCGGAGTTTCACCGGGTAGCGCAGCTGTCGGTTGACCCGTTACCGCTGGAGGAGGCACTTCAGCGCCTGGCGGAAGAGGCGTGTTTGTTGACCGACGCCAGCGCGAGCGCGGTCGCGTTTCTGACCGAGAGTGATACGAAGCTGAGGCTGGCGGCGGTAGCAGGGGAAGGGGCGCAGGACCTGCGCGGTACCGTGTTCCGCGTGGAGAACTCGTTGATGGAAAGCGCTGTGCGCCGTGGAGAGAATGCCATTCCGTTCTACCCAATGCACTCGGACCCTATGATGGAAAGCCTGCTGGGGGGCAACCGCCTGCGCGGAGCGGCGGTGGTTCCGATACAGTGTGACCAGCAGATTCTGGGTGCGCTGGCGGTTCTCAACCGAAGGGACGGCTCGCGTTTCGACTCGTCCGATATTCGAAACCTTCAGATTCTGGCTTCGCACATCGCCGGTTTGTGGCGTCGTCGTCAGCTGGAACAGCGCAACGAGCGCCTGCGGCGCGAGCTGGAGGTGATGTACCACGCCGCGCAAAGCATCGGTAGCAGTCTGAACCTAAATCAGGTGCTGGATACGGTTCTGGAGGAGGTCGCGGCGCATCTGCCTCATGCGTTCGCGGTGTTGTTCCTGTTGAACGATGAACGCACCCATCTGTTCATTGCCTCAGAGCGTGGGCTGGAGGGTGAAGAGCGCGAGGTCATGCTGGCGGCGGATGAAGGGTTGCAAGCAGAGGTATTGCGCACGGGAGAACCCCGCCTGGTGAACGCCGCAGATGTGAACCCCGGTGTGGAACAGTTTATCCCGCGGTTACGGATACATTCTGCGCTGTACGCGCCGGTGAAGTCCCGCACGAAAACGCTGGGATTGCTTCTGGTGACCAGTACCAGCCGCCACGCCTACACCGAGGCAGACCTGAAACTGCTGAACGGCGTGGCTTCGCAGGCGGGTATCGCCATCGAGAACGCCCTGCTGTACGAAGATGCCCATCGCCGGGCGGAAGAAGCTACCGCTATCTACGAGCTGTCGCAGCTGGTCAACTCGTCGCTGGAACTGCACAGTGTGCTGGACCTGGTGGCAGACAGCGTACTGAGGCTCTTGCAGGTGGACAAGTTCGCGCTGATGCTGTACGACAGCAACGAAGGGGTTCTGCGCACGTCCGTCACTCGCGGCGTGGACCCAGCGTACTTCGACCGCCTGCGTCCTGCCAAAGGGCAGGGTATACCCGGATGGGTTCTGGAGTTCCAGAGCCCGGTGTACGTGCTGGACGTTTCGGCGGACCCTCGCAATGCGGCGGTTCCCCTGGACCACGAAGGAGTGGTCTCGCTGGCGTGCGTGCCGTTGCAGGTGGGGATGGAGCCGATGGGCGTGGTACTGGCGATGAGCAGTCGGCGCAGGTTGTTCACGATTGCCGAGATGGAATTGCTGTACACCATCGCGAATCAGGCGGCGGTCGCTATCGATAACGCCCTGCGATACGAGCAGGAGCGCCAGAAGTCGGAGGACCTGCGGCAGTACTTCCTGCGCGTGGCGAAAGCCATCGGGAGCACGGTGAAGCAGGGCGAGGTGCCCCAGCTGATTGCCAACATCGCCGCCGAGGTGATGCGGGCAGACCGGGCAATCTACTACACGGTGGAGGCAAACCGCATCAAGCCGATGGCGGTGAGCGGCTCGCGGATGGCGACCCTTCTGGACGATGAAGAGGCAACCAGCATGGCAAGCATGAGCTGGGTGGTGAAAACGGGACGCCCTCTACTGGTATTTCAGGCGTCAGCGGACGTGCGCTTCCGCGACGACCCGTTCGTCCAGCGGGAGGGGATGGCGTCGTGTCTGGCAGTGCCCATCGGCGGGAAGAAGCCCACCAGTCTGCTGGCGGTATACACGCTACAACCACGCAAGTTCACCCGTCACGACGCCGAACTGCTGAGCACAGTAGCAGAACTGGTGCTGGAGACGTGAGCAGAGGGCGAACGCCCTGTTGAGCTGACCCCTCTCCCGACCTCTCACCGACGCGAGTAGAGGCACAACGTCCCTTCCCTCGCAGGGAAGGGGGCGGGGGTTAGGTCGGCAATCCGATTGGGCGCGGAGCCTCGCCCTCCACCACGGGGCGATAACATAACTCAGCGCTTTCCCAACCCTTCGAAGAAGACCTTCAACACATGTTCCACGATCTCCTCAGTGCGATAGGACGCCTGCTCCAGATAGGTGAGCGTGACGAAGACGTTCACCATGCCCAGCAACAGGTAGACCGCTTTGTCGGTGTCGTGGGGCACCAGCTCTCCGCTCTGCACCCCACGCTGGAGCACCTGCTCGAGCTGCGCGATGGTGCGCATGAACTGCTGTACCAGCTCTTTGCTCTCTTTGTCGCCCCGCTGAGCTCCGACGATTTCGCGATAGACGATGCGCACCAGCCCGGGGTTCTGGTGGGCGATGTGCAGATACCCCTGCAGGAAGGTGCGTATGGCATCGCGCGCAGAAGTGGTGATATTGACCGCGGCGAGCACGGTCTCGCGCAGTTTGTCCACGCCCTCCTGAAGGAGCTGGTGGTAGAGGTCCTCTTTGTGCTCGAAGTAGTAGTACAGCAGGGCGCGGTTGACGTGGGCGCGCAGGGCGATCTCGCCGATGGAAGTGGCTTCGAAGCCGTACTCGGCGAACAGAGCCTCCGCAGCGCGCATGATACGGTCACGCGCGGTTGGTCGCTTGGACTGTTGTTGCTCCCGCATAGTCTCCCTCCGAAATAGTGTTCTCACTCGGTTTGGCGTTGAGGCGCCACCAGACGCTAATGCATTGCAGTACGAGCGCGGTAGCGGCGAAGGCGAAAAGCCACTGCAGTTCGACAAAGTTGGGTGCCCAGCCTGCTCCGTTAGTTGCGGTGTTGCGCAGAACGGCGAGATAGTGTGTGAGCGGAAGACACCAGGCGAGCTGGCGGATGGCTTCCGGCATGGCAAACAGCGGCCAGGTGAACCCGGACAGCAGGAACGAAGGCACGGCAATCAGCATCAGTATCTGGGTGCTGAGGAGCTGAGACAGAGTCAGGCTGGAAATGAAAGTGCCAAGCCCTACCAGCCCCAGCACGAACAGCGCGGTGGTCGTTAGCAGAATGCCAGCCTCTCCACGCAAGGGCACGCCGAAGGCGCCGAAGGGCAACATGAACAGCACCAGGCTTGTTGCAAAGGAGACCATGAAGTAGAAGGTCGCTTTCGCCAGAGCCGCCGCCATGGGATGGCTAACGCGACGCCGTAACTCCTGCAGAGTAGCCTCCTCGTGTTCCTTTGCCCACGCCAGCGCTACCGCCAGCAGGACTACCTGCTGGAGCACTGCACCGACCAGACCGAGCAACAGGAAGTTGGTGTAGTTGAACGTCGGGTTGTACCACAGCCGCAGTCCGGTTTCTACGGGTATCGCCTGCGTGCCTGTGTGATGCACAGGAACACCCCGCGCCGACCATTTCCGCAGGCTGATGCCGATGGAGTAGGTTTGCAGCACTTCACTTACTCCGCGGGTAGCTGCGTTGGCGATAATCATGTTACTGCCGTCCACCACTGCCAGCACCCGCGCCGGTTTGCCTGCCGATACGTCTCTGTGCAAACCCTCCGGAATCACCAGACAGACAAACGCCTGTCCTCGCCAGTTCATTTCGCGGAACTGCTGAACGTCCTTGACGGTTCCGCGCACGTCGAATGTCTCGGTGGCGTCGATAGCCCGGATAATTTGCCGGCTGAGCGGGCTGTGGTCTGCGTTCTGCACCACGGTGGGTATCTCGCGCACGCGCTGTTGGCTGTACAGCTCCCCAAACAGCGCCACATACAGCAGGGGCACGACAAGCAGAATCATCACCAGACGCCAGTCGGTAAAGAACCGGCGCGCCTCACGCGACCACGTGAAGCAGAAGTCGTATACCGCTTTCATCCTACATCCGCTCCTTCCGGGCGTACACGCGCGCCGTCATACCTTTGACCAGCCCCTGCACCGGCTGGTTCCACTCGAGGCGCAGTTGCAGTGTCCGAACGTCGAAACTGCCGCGCTCGTTGGTAGCCCGTTTCGTGGCGAAGTCGGCGGCGGGCAGGATTCGGCTCACCCGGGCTTCCACCCGCTTGCCAAGCGCAGGGAACTCTACCTGGACAGTATCTCCCTGTTGGATGCCAGACCACGCGCTTTCGTCCACAAACACTTCCACCCACCATTGCCCCTCCTGCGAGATAGCAAGGATGGGCATACCGGCAGCTATCGTCTCACCTTGCTCAGCCATTTTGCGCGAAATCACCCCGCTCACGGGCGCACGCAGGAGAGTCTGCTTCAGGTACGCCCGTGCTTCCTCCAGCTGCGCCCGGTTGGCGGACTGCTTCGCGGAAAGTGCAAGCAGTTCGCGTTTGCGCAGTTCCACCTGCAGGCGTGCGTGCTCGGCAAGCTGAAGGTTAGCCTCTGCCGCTTTCAGTCCTGCCCAAGCCGCCTGCTTCTCTTCCTTTCGCACGGCATCCCTCGCTATCTGCAGTTTTGCCTCTGCCGCCTCGAGCTGCGCCTTCGCCGACAGCATTGCCGATTCTGCTTCGTCTGCCTTCTGCTGGGGGATAACCCCTTCGCGCGCAAGCGCGTTGAGGCGGTTCCATGTCTTCTCCGCCAAGGTGCACTGTGCCCTTGCCGCCTCCACTGCCTGCTCCGCCTGTCTTATCTCCTCGGGACGCGCGCCGTTTTGCGCCATCTCCCATCGTGCCCGTGCCGCGTCCAGAGCCGCTTTCGCCTGACGCACCTGGTCTTCCGCACGCAACGCCTCCAGTTCGACAGCTAGACGCGCCTGTTCAATTTGGGCATCGGTAGCCTGTAATCCTGCCTGTGCCTGGCGCACTTTTGCCGAAATCTCTTCACTTTCCAGAATCGCCAGCACCTCGCCCTGCGTCACCGGGTCGCCCTCATCCGCGCGCAGGGAAGCGATACGCCCTGGAATCTTGGACGCGACGTTCACCTCGACGGCTTCTACCGAGCCTTCGCCCAGGTAGTGCCATCCGGGCTGTGAGGTAGCAGGTTCGCTTCCTGCGGTTGCCTGCATGGAGAGCCACCGATAGCCGAACAGCACAACCGCGGCAAATAGCGCCAAACCCAGCGCGGGCTTCCACAAGAATCCGGCTGTCCAGAGCAAACCTTTCCAGAGCCTTTGCCAGACGGGTTTCATCTTCAGTCACCTCCTGCGGTTACTCCCAGTTCCTGAAGCAAGTGGTCTGTGAGACGCAGCAGGGTGTAATATGCCACGTTCATCTGATACAGCGCCTGCTCGCGCTGGAGTTTTGCCTGAGAGAGCGCAAGGATGGCATCGAGGGTTTCCACGCTCGTACCCACGCCTGTCTCGAACCGGCGCTGCGCCAGTCTCAGGCTTTCCTGCGCCAGCTCCACCGATTTCTGTGCAGACTTCAGTCCCTGCTGGGCGGACTCCAGATCGAGTAGAGCCTGTTTCACCCGCAATGCGAGCGCGTTCTCGAACCGCTCGCGTTCGAGAGCAGTGCGTTCTGCGCTTTCTCGATACTCTCTGGCGACCGCACGAGCATAGCCAGCGTCGAACAGATTCCATCTCATACCGACGGTCAGCGAGGCGTGAGGTTCGATTGCCGACAGGTCCCTGGTGAGGGTCTCGAGGCTGACGGAGAACAGCACCTGCGGTTTCGCCTCCGCCTCTGCGGCGAGTGCCAGTGCGCGTTGCGCTTGTGCCTTGAGCTCGATCGCTTGCAGTTCTCGCGAGGTGGCAGTGGCTATCTTCAACGCTTCTTCATATCCTGCGTTGAAGGAAACTTCGCGCAGTGGAGTGGAAAGGTGGGTACTCTGTTCCTGAGGTAACTCCAGCAGGCTGAACAGCAGGGAGTACGCCAGCGCACGCTGATTGCGGGCGTCTGTCAGTCGCTTCTGCTGGGCAGACAGCTCTGCCTCGGCACGAAGCACGTCGTACTGTGCCACGATTCCCTGCTCAGCCAGTGCTCTGGCGTTATCGAAATGCGCCTGTACCACCTCCAGCGCCTGCTGGTGCACCGCTTCCACCTGCTGAGCGAGCACCGCCTGCAGGTAAGCCTGGGTTACCTGAAGAGCAATGTCGCCGGCTTTTGCGCGCACTGACTCGCGGCTAGCCTGCGTTCCGAGCAGGGCGGCTCTGATGGCGTTCTCGATGCGCCCACCGGTGTAGAGCGGCACCTGGAAGACCAGCGTGGCACGAGTGGCAGTAGCCTTTGCCAGCTCCATCTCCGGTACCGGTACGCTGACGTTCAGGAACGAGCCGGGATTCGTCGGGTCCGGCAACCGGAGAGTGATAGGGGCTACTCGCAGTGCAGGGGGCTCGGGCAGATGCTGGAGGGAAAGTCGCAGTTCCAGTCGCGGTTGCTGGAGAGCCTGTGCCTGTCGCTGCCGCGCAGTGGCGATGCGAGCCTCCTGCACAGATGCGCGGTATTCCGGATTGCGCAGGAGAGCGATTTGCACCGCCTCCTGCAGGCTCAACTGTGCAGGTATCTCTTGAGCCAGCACTTGCGAGGCAAACATGGTAATGGTCACACAGAGAAACACGAGCCGTCGCATTGCCGTTACCTCTTTGTAACTAACTGTTTAGTTAATTTCAGAGATAATATACCACAAAATGCGCGAGTGTGCAATACAGGATGGGGCCTTTTAGCGGTCTGTGTAACTCAGTATCGCCAGCTCGCGCGGGTGTTTGCGCGTGATGCCGAAGCAGAAGGGGCTGTTCGCGTGAAACCGCTCGACGAGATCAAAGTTCTCGTAGGCGATGCCGTTCGGAATCTCCACCTTGCTCGCCCAGTAGACGCGGCGGGCATTCACACGCACCTGCAGGTCCGCATTCCAGGTTCCTTTCGGTTTGCGCCAGTACTGGGTGACGGGGAACGAACCCCGATACCGCCACCAGGTAGCGCGCGGGTCGGCAGGCTCTTTCGCCGGGTCCGCTTCGTCGGTGGTCAGACACACAACGATATCGCCCGCGTGGTTGCGCGGGAGCCTTTGCAGGGGGAAGTAGGTATCTGGGGCAAAGTGCTCGCCCTCATAGTTGCCGAACAGGTCGCGGCTGTGCACTACGGCGTCCTTCAGCCACAGTTGGCGCGCCCGGATATAATTGCCCATGGTGGCAGTAAGCACACACTGGTCAAGCGGCGCGCTGTTCGGGGTGGGCTGAACCACCAGGCACACCTGATCGGATCGGTCGCTGCGGAATATGGCTTCGATCATCACCTCTGCTCCGTTCTCGAACCGTTCCACCAGAAACCGCACTTTGAGCAACTCGACCCATCCTTGTTTGGACCGGCTGCCAGGCACAGGCTCTGCCGAGGGTTCGCTATCCTTGAGGCACCAGAAGCGTGTGCCGTGCCGCTGGTCGGTCTGGCTCCACTCCAGCTCGCTGAAACCGCGCTGTCCGCGCACAATCGGCTCGACGGCGATGAAGTTCACCAGTCCGGTTTTCTTGCCGTTGTCCAGGATAGGATAGCCGACACGAAACAAGCCGCGGGGAGAACGTCCACCTTCCTCCACCTCATCGGGAGCGATGGCAATCTGGATGCCTCTGGCAAACCCCCATACGTGCCTGTTGTTGAACGGTAGCCACAGTTCGGACATAGTCTGTCCTCCGCGGTTGATACTTTACCAGTGTGTTCCATGTCTCAAGAGAGATTCCTGCGTGGGCGAATAGGCTCAATTCGGCAGGAACTGGGGAACCGGCGCCCCGGTCAACGCGCTGAATAGGGCAGCCAGTCCTCCATAGAGCGCCTCGCCCAACAGCAACCCCAGAAAGAACGGCAGGAAGCGGCGGTAGCCGTGTAATCCCCCGACCCGCACGCACAGCCACCGCAACAGCCACCCGAGAAACACCGAGAAATAGATGCGCCCCATCGCATAGGTGCTTGCCATCACCAGACCGATGGGGCTGACCTGCCACCAGATGTATCGGCTTCGCATCCAGCCCAGCCACAACGACAGCGCCCCGCCGACACCCATCGCCAGAATGCCACCCGAATGGGGGTGCAGTGGAGATTCGCCATAGCCGAGTGCTCTGTCCAGCGACCAGTGTGGTGCCATGTTGGTACCGTAGTAGTCCAGCGTCACACTTCCGTATCGGTACGATACCCCCACGAAGGCGAAGAAGCCGGTAACGAAGCCCGCACACAGCGCCAGAGCCAGCGCCCGTGTGAGCCATCTGGCTGGGAGTAGGTGGGGGCGAGCAAGGCTGTAAGCGTTCGCGATTGCAGGCATAGGGTGTTCGCGCGGATCGTGCATGATGACCACTTCCATCAACAGGGTGACGCTGGCAGTCTGCGTGTTGAAGTAACTCGTACCAAAGAAGGCCATGGCATCTGTAGGGATAAAGGGCGTCTGGACGAACAACAATCCCGCTTCGGCTACCACGCGCGTCAGCACCACCATAATGAGCACGAACAGCAGGGTAACGAGCAGGGCAATTGACAGAGGGATGCCTGCCCAGTGCATCCAGAGCAAAATGCCCACAAGGCAAATGCCGATAAGAGCGACAGCCGAGCGATAACGCATTGGCTCGTGCTGGTCGGCTTCGGGTTCGCGACGGCTGAGAACACTCCACACGTGGCGCCAGTGGGGGCGCGCTACCCACAGCATCCACAACGCCCATGTGATGAGGGCACCGGTGCCCATCGCGCCCTCGTGGTGCAGTGGACCTATCATCAGCGGGTCCATACCCATTTGTACTCTCACCACCCTGACCAGATGAAGCACCAGAAAGGTGAACCACAGACTGAACGACACTTCCAGGGGCAGGAGGTATACGGCGCCGATCACGGCAAAGAAAACCTCCATCACTCCCAGCCCGAGCGCGTTCCACGGTGGGTCCGGGAACCAGGCGTTGGTGTCCACCGGGGCAAGCAGGGTGGGTATCGCTGGACTGAGCGCGTGAGCGGTATTGATGCCATGATGTGCGAACACGATGAACACGCCTGCCCAGAACAACCGATTCCGGTACAGAGCCCTGCCGGCTGCTATCTCCAGAGGCAAAAGGGCAAGGGGGAAAGTCAGACGCTCACGCTCCACCCACTGCTTGCGAAAGAGTGCGCATAGTGCCATAAACAAAGCGGTGAACATGGCAAAAAGAATGCCCCAGCTAATCAGCACCGGAAGCCAGGCGCGGAACGGAATGGCTACGCCGGGAGGTATGCCCTCGTAGAACCAGCGTATGAGTGGAGAGTTAGGGTCCTTGCTCAACAACAGGCAGTCTGGCGACCGCGAGAAGGCGTCGAGCCACCGCCGCCCAGCGTTGGCGAAGTAGGCGGGAGCTACCACCATCGGACCCAGGTACCTCCACAGTCCTGAGGAAGCGAGACAGGCTCCCGTTGCCCACATGCTCCATGCGACAATCAGTTCAGCGGTGCTGAGCGCCAGCGAAGGATGCACGCGCCCCAGAAGCGGGTTCAACAGCCACGCGAGGATGGTGAACAGGCAGAGCGCACCGATAGGCAGGTGGTTGCCGTAGAGGAAGGTATTCTTCAGGTGGTAGTCGTTGTAGGGGGTCATGGCGCAGAGGAGTGCGACCCCGCCCACGCCGACAAGAAGCGCGACAGCCGCGCGGAATCGCGCAGGGGGCAGAGGAGTGCGTCGCGCTGGCTCTTCGTGGCTGGCAACGGCGCACTTCCCCTGAGAATGAACGTCACGTTGCATCTTCGCAACAGAACACGCACTGCCTCGGAATGTCCACACCTATCGTGGCGAAGGCGGGGACGCAGGCATGCCAGCACCACCCCTTTGGTACTGGTAAAACTCGGGCGGTGCTCCACGGCTCTCCTCGCGTTTGACGCCACGCGAATAGAACACGTAGCCCACGATCGCCAGCACGACAAGGATAAGGACGATAGCCACTACGGGATTCACCTCTCGGTTTCGCATCTGCTTCCTCCTGTTGTTCTGCGCTGGGGGAGGGCAGGGGCAAAGTGCCCCTGCCCAGTCCGTATGCTGAAATCAGCTGCGACAGGCAGGGAACGGGTCTATCTGCTGGTCATCCTGCACCGTCCACAGGTGCGGGCAGTAATCGCCCCATCGGCGCGTGGACACGTGCCCATCCGTCCAGAGGACGTTCAGCCTTCCGCTGAAGAAGCCCTGTACGTTGGGGTCGGTGGATGTCCAGTCTTTCCCCACGGAGGTGAAGCCGCAGGGCAGGGCGCCGTTCAGCACCAGGTCGCGGTCACAGGTGGACCAGAGGTCTGGATACTTGGCGTTGATGACGTGGATGGTTTGTGCCGGTAACGCCAGCTCTGCCATGCGTACACCACCTCGCCCCCAGAAGCCGGGACCGTAGTGGTTGTACGGGTCGTCCGGCCAGGGAGTGACACGCCAGGCATCCCACGGGTCAGAGTTGTTGATCCCGTAGGAGACGCGGACAATGCGCCCCTCTCCGACTCCATCCACGATGTCGCGCCAGAGCCCGATGTTCCATCCCAGATTGCGGGCATCGGTCATCGTCCACACCTGCGCGAACTGCGGCGAGACCAGAATGCCCTTGTTCTTGAGGTACGGGAAGATGAACACCATCCACGGGGTGTAGGTGCCTCCCGTATCGGGGTCTGGCGGTGAGATAAAGAACCCCGCCGGTACCAGAGTCTCGTCGTAGTCCTGCGCGTACATCTGCAGAGCCAGACCGATCTGCTTCAGGTTGCTCATGTCGGATGCCTGGCGAGCTTTGGACCGTGCTTGTGCGAAGACGGGGAACAGGATCGCTGCCAGTATAGCGATAATCGCTATGACTACCAGCAGTTCGATCAGGGTGAATGCTGTGAATCGCTTCATTGCCGGTCTACCTCCTCGGGTAAAGGTGAGGGATTTGTCTGGACGACAGCCTCTTTCGGGATCTGTGCGCGGAGCTTGCCAGCGCCACAGGAGTCGCGCACGACAAGGTGAGGGCGCAGAACAACGCGGCTGTGTGCGGCGCTGGCGTCGCCGCTTAACATCTGCAGAGCCAGAGTGGCTGCTGCCCTCCCCAGCTCCTCTTTGGGTTGCCAGACGGTGGTCAACGGAACCCAGAGGTGCTCTGCGCAGTCCATGTCCGCGAAACCCACGATGGCGACGTCTTCGGGAATGCGTAAGCCCATCTCGAATGCGGCGCGCATCGCGCCGATAGCCACCGGATCATGCGAGGCGAAGATGGCGCGAGGGCGGTGCTGGCTGAAAAGCCGCTTGAAGCCTCTGTAGCCGTTCTCCTCGCCGAAACCGCATACTTCCACGATGGATTCCAGCCCTGCTTCCTGCATCACCTCCCGATAACCCAGCAGACGGTCACGTCCTACGCTGAGAGACTGTTCGCCTGCCAGGTGTGCGATTTTGCGATATCCACACCGTACCAGGTGCTCGGTTGCCAGCCGTGCGCCCAGGCGGTCGTCACATCCGACGTAAGGAAGGTCGAGGGCAGGCGAGTAGCGGTCAAACAACACGGAAGGAATGCGCTCATGTTGCAGGTTTCTCAGCAGTTCCACATTGCGGTCAGGGTTGCACGAGGCGATGAGCAAGGCTTCTAACTGACGACCAATAAGCGAGCGTATCTCCTGCTGTTCCACCTGCGGGTCGTCGTCGGAGTGGCAGATGAGCACCGTGTAGCCCTTGCGCTTGGCGACCTCCTCGATGCCGATGACCATGTGCAGCCAGAAGGAGTGCCGCAGATTTGGGATGAGCACACCGAGCAGATATGTGCGCTGTGACACCAGTCCCCGTGCCAGCAAGTTGGGGCGATAGTTCAGCCGTTCTGCCGCCTGCAGGATACGCTGGCGCGTGGCTTCGCTCACCCCTTTATGGTTACGCAGGGCGCGGGAGACTGTCATCGCGGATACACCGACCTCTTCCGCGATATGTTTAATCGTCACGCGCATTCCATTCACCGTAGAACGTTAACGTTAACTATATCCATTCTACCACAGTGTTCCGGCGATTGCAAGAGGTTGGTCGAGAGTGTTTGAAATCTCCCCCGACAGCCGTGTCACTGCGAGGAGCGAAGCGACGAAGCAGTCTCCTGCGACCACTGTGATCCGCAGGGGATTGCTTCGCCTGCTGGCGCAGGCTCGCAATGATATGATGTTTTATGTCACCCTGTTCTTCACTTTCTGTCATTCTGAGCAACGCGAAGAATCTTATGAGATGCTTCGGCTGACGCCTCAGCATGACAAGTATGAGGCTCATTCTGCCACCTACTACCGTCGTTCTGAGCGAAGCGAAGAATCTCATGAGATGCTTCGGCTGACGTCTCAGCGTGACAGGAAAGAGTGCGTACGCTGGAGGTCGAGGCTTCTGCCGAGCCGATGTCACCACCAACGGCTCACCGGGAGGTTCGCCCTCCAGATGATGCTTTTCAAACAGCCTCAGAGATTGCTTCACCAGGTGCGGGAAAATTGCTCTGCCCGGGCGGCAGGCGCTTGACAGCAGGAATCTGTTTCCCGTATGATGAATGAGAAAGAAACACTCAACTGGAGGGCGGTGAGCCGTGGCATCCGTCACGTTGAAGCACCTGACCAAGGTATTCAAGAACGTCGTTGCCGTCAACGACCTCAATCTGGAAATCAAGGACAAAGAGTTTCTCGTGCTGGTGGGACCTTCAGGCTGTGGAAAGACCACCGCACTGCGCATGATTGCGGGACTGGAAGAGGTGACCTCCGGCGAGATATACATCGGCGACCGGCTGGTGAACGACGTTCAGCCCAAAGACCGCGACATCGCGATGGTGTTCCAGAACTACGCGCTGTATCCGCATATGACCGTGTATGATAACATGGCGTTCGCCCTGCGGATGCGCAAGTTCCCCAAGGCGGAAATTCAGCGCCGCGTGCACGAAGCGGCCAAACTGCTGGGGCTGGAGGGACTGCTGGATCGCAAGCCCAAGCAGCTATCGGGTGGACAGCGACAGCGCGTGGCGCTGGGACGCGCTATCGTGCGCGAACCGCAGGTGTTCCTCATGGACGAGCCGCTCTCCAACCTGGACGCCAAACTGCGCGTGCAGACCCGCGCGGAACTGATCAAGCTTCAGCGGCGGCTGGCGGTCACTACCATCTACGTCACACACGACCAGGTGGAAGCGATGACGATGGGCGACCGCATCGCGGTCATCAAGGACGGCGTGCTCCAGCAGGTGGATACCCCGCTCAATATCTACCACTACCCGGCGAACATGTTTGTGGCGGGCTTCATCGGCACGCCGCCGATGAACTTCCTGGACGTCACGCTGAGGCGCAGCGGCGACGACTACTACGTGGACGGCGGCGACTTCAGGTTGCTCCTGCCGAAGTTTGCGGCGGACAAGGTAGGTCCATGGGTGGATAAGCCGGTGGTATTTGGCGTTCGCCCGGAGGACATCTTCGACAAGTCCCTCGCTCCCATGACCACCGCGCATGACGGAAACACGCTGAAGGCGATGGTGGACGTGATCGAGCCGATGGGGCCGGTGGTCACTATGTATCTCACGCTGGGCACGCACCAGCTCGTCGCTACCATCGACGCCGACACGAAGGCGAAAGAGGGCGACGAGCTGGAGATCGTGCTGGACATGGACAAGACGCACCTCTTCGACAAAGAGACCCAGAAGGCTATCTACTAGCAGCCGGCTGGGACGCTGGACGCAGGGCATCCAGAACACGGATGCCCTGTTGCTTCAACCAGAGCGTTACCTCAGGAGGCGTGTGCATGACGCCCGGCACAATGACATGCGTGTAGCCCTCGCGCAGGCATAGCCGTTGCAGGGTGGGGAAATCCTCGGCTTCGACTGCATGGTTCAGCCCCAGCTCCCGGCTCCGCTTCCGACACAACGACCGTCGCTCGCTCCACTCATCCTGCTCCTCTTTCCAGTTTCGGGGGCAGAATATCAACGCTCTCATGGTTCCCCTCCTCCGCTTTACGCGATGTCTGCACATTCCTGTGGTCGGAGAGAGACGGCGACACCCGCACCGTAAACCTGCGGGCATTTGCACCGCGCATGGCGAAAACCGGTAGAACGGCGGGCTATCCCAGCCGCGCGCACGACTCGCGAATAACCAGCTCGGTGGGCAAGTAAAGGGTTTGAGCCACCGCGTTGGGGTCGGGACTGCTGAGCAGGTCCAGAAGCAGTTGCATGGCGCGCTGTCCCATCTCATACAGGGGCTGACGTACGGTGGAGAGCGGTGGGTTCAGATGCGCCGCGCTGGGTGGGTCGTCGAAGGAGACGATGCTGACATCTTCGGGCACGCGCAGTCCCAGCGAGCGCAGGAGTGTGAGCGTTTCCAGCGCGAGGTAGTAGCCCGCAACGAAGATGGCGGTCACCCGTTCGGTGCGGATGAGCAGGTCGGTGAGCTGCTGTCTTGCCTCCACCGACAGGTGCGAGTCGGAGCCTGCCTGCACGATCCATTCCGGGCGCACTTCGACCTCCCGCTTCTGCATGGCGTGCAGGTAGCCCCGCAGGCGGTCGGCGCAGTTGGTACTGCCCTGCCAGCCGTTCAGGTAGGCGATGCTCCGGTGCCCCAGCGACAACAGGTATTCCACCGCCCGCCGCGCGCCCCCGAAGTTGTCGCTGTCCACACAGGGGAAGGGGCAGGACTGGTAGGACGCACCCATCACCACGAAGCGCGTTCCGCTGTGCCATAGCGCTGACAGTGTCCCATAAGCATCTGCCGGAGGCGCGATGAAGAGCAATGCGCCCTGCGCGTACTTCTGCACTGACCGCTCGTATTCACAGGGCTCTGCCTGCACGACCTGCAGGGTGAGCCCTCGCGCCTGTGCCACGTTGCGCATCGCATGGAAGGGTTCGCGCAGGTAGGTGTCTGCCTGAGGATGTTCGGTATGGGGGACCACCAGCACCACGCCGTGCACGCGAACCGGCTCGACCGCGTCGGTTACGAAGGTGCCTGCTCCCGAACGGCGAATGAGCCGTCCCTTGCGCACCAGCTCCTGAATGGCGCGGTTGACGGTCATCTGGCTGACGCCAAACTCTCGCGCGAGGGCACGCTCACCGGGCAGCTGGCTTCCGGCCGGCAGCTTGCCCTCCAGGATCTGCGCTTCGAGGATGCGCTGGATGCGCAGGTATCGTGGCTCGTCGGTATCCGGTAAGCTCACGGCGTTATCTCCCTTCTTGCCGTCGTCTAACCTGACTCGCTATCGTCTGCCTGTGGCACCTAACCCCCGTCCCCTTCCCTGCGAGGGAAGGGGAGCCAGCACCTCTCCCCGCGTCGGGAGGTGTCCAGCCTGCTTCTCGCTTCTCTACCCTAGCTGTTATATAAATTTCCAAGCCTATTATAGCGCAGGAGAGGCAAGGTGTCAAAGGGGGTGCAACGGGTGCACGGAGTAGTCAGCAGGAGGGTTTTTCTTGAAGCGCAACTTCCAGGGGAGCCAGATAGCCTCCCAGATGACGGCGCGCGACAGCTTGGATTTGCCCGCCCGCCGCTCGGTGAAGACGATGGGGATTTCGCGCACGCGGAAGCCCTGTCGGTGGGCGCGATATGCCATTTCGATCTGGAAGGCGTAGCCGTTGGACTGCACGGTGTCCAGCCGGATGGCTTCCAGCACTTCCCGCCGCCACATACGGTAACCGCTGGTAGAGTCCAGCACCGGGATGCCCACCACCATATCCACGTACAGGTTGGCATAGCGGCTGAGTGCGTAGCGCCATCGCGCCCAATCGCTCACGTCGCCGCCGGGCACGTAGCGCGAGCCGATGACCAGATCGGCGTCCGTCAGCGCGTGCAGGAGGCGTGGCAGATCGGCGGGGTCGTGCGAGAGGTCGGCGTCCATCTGCGCGATGAGCCAGTAGCCCATCTCCAGCGCCCTCTGAAAACCGGCAACGTAAGCGCGCCCCAATCCCTGCTTGCGCTCACGATGCAGGACGTGGATCTGGCGGTACTGCTGGCTGAGCTCATCCGCCAGCGCGCCGGTCCCATCGGGCGAGTTGTCGTCCACGATGAGCACGTGCGTTTCGCCCTGTGTGGACTGCAATATCTTTTCGCACAGCACGGGCAGGTTCTCGCGCTCGTTGTAGGTAGGCACGACTACTACGCTTTGCTGACTGCCATCCGTCGCCGGCATTTCTGCGCCGCTACCCTCCTTGAGACAGCGTTTTTCGGGCGGATTGCGCCCACCCGCATAGTATAGCACACTTCATTGTCGGCAGTTGTGGGCGGTGTGTGCAGGTGTCGGCAAAATTATCGAGAATTTTCCGAAAAAAGTTGCCGTTACCCCCGTTTGTGGTACGATTCTTGCATATATATCAGTATGGAAGTCGTAATGCGCTAACTACGCAATCTAAGAGAGGAGGTATGTGGCAGATGAAACGCATCGTTGTCGCCTCATTGGTAGCGACACTGGCGTTTGCGGTGAGCAACGCATGGGCGTTGACGTTGCAGGGACAGGCCGCCTATGGATGGCAGGCAAGTTGGACCGCCAATAACGACGGGACTGAGTATTGGGACAATCCCAGCTCGGACGGAACGCCTCCGGGCAACATCGGTTTTCAGTCGTTTGTTGCCGGAGAGAGCTACTGGGGCAGCTCGTTGGGAGCGGCAGACCCCGAAGTCACCTTCTACTCGGCCGACTCGGACTGGGCGGCGATCAAGATCGAGATCGCCGGGCTGGCCAGCTCCAACAAGTTCGGGGTGTACAAGGCAGGCGACCCAAACGTGTTTAAGCAGCTCTTCGACGGCAGCCATGGGGCTGGAGCAAGTACCACCTTCAACCCTATCGTGGACTTGGGTAGCCCTTACTTCGGATTCTATCTGGAGAACCCGAGAGGCAAGTGGTACACCGAGTCCAGTTTGAACGTCTCTGGGGAGAAGAGTGACCAGCACTTCGCGTTCTTCACTGCGCCGCCCCTAGTGCCGGGGTTGAATGCCTACTACATCGCGGCGGAGGACACGCCATTCCTCGACGCGAACGGGGACCCATGGTCGGATCGAGACTACAACGACATGGTTGTGTATGTCGCCAACATCCCCGATGCCTCGACGTGGATGCTGTTCCTGTCGGGCGTGCCGGCGGTGCTGATGCTACGCCGCAAGCGCGCGTGACGTGAGTAACCAAACGACCTGCGGTGTGCTCACCGCAGGTCGTTGAAAACGCCAGACCGCTACCACAACCAGAAGTGCAAGGAAGCGCCGTGCTGCAGGCAACTGCCTATCGGCGCTTCCTTCATGTACTGGGGAGGCGGGAGAGCATCCGGTCACGATAGAGGTTGAAACTGCACAGGGCGCGCACGCCCAGCACCCGGGCGGTCTCGTAGGTATCGATCTTCGTGCGCGGGTTCACCTTGCCGATGAGGCACCGCCGCCGTGCACGGTCGTACAGGCGACAGCGGGGACAGGTGATTTTCCTGATGTTCTCGCTGTGCATGGATGCCCTCACCCCGGCCCCTCTCCCGACGCTTCGGGAGAGAGGGGGCGAAAGACCGCAAACAGGGGCGGTTACTCCACCCGGAACTCGCCCACGAACACGCTGTTCTCCTCGCCCCTCTGCCACACGGTGCCCAGCTGCCGGTCACGGTACGCCCACAGCCTGGCTGAGGCTACCTCCGCCTCCCGAACCGGAATTAGCGGTTGATACCATACCTGATGCGGCTGGACGCAATGCTTGCACGGGTAACGCGACACCTGCAGGTTCGCCACGCCCGGCACGTCCACTATCACCTGCCGGTCTTCGCGGGTGTAGCGGATGGTGACTGTCTTCACCGAGCGGATGTCGCCGAGCAGGTCGCGATGGCGCGTGCTGAAAAGCCGGGTCAACGCCTGCTTTTGCGCTTCGCTGGCTCGGGCGTCCACATAAAGCGCGCTCTTCTTGCGAGCGGATGGCTCGGCAAGGTTGTTGTCCGCCACAATCGCCGCCAGCACCGAAAGCCCGCTGATGTCTACGCCGTCCCACTTGCCCTCGCGGATGTGCCAGAACACCAGCGCCTCGCGCCCCGCCGTGACGTATTCGCCGGAGTAGTGGCATCCCCCTGCGTATACACTGCACGTGCGCGCCTCCAGGTAGTCGCCGCTCACCGACTGCGCCTGCACGGGCAGGATACACAGGGTACCGAAAAGCACTGCCAGAACCGTTTTCATTGTGCGCACCTCCTTCAGAGATGTATTTAGTATACCTAAACTTCTCTGCGAGTGTTATCGGTTGTCTGAGGGTGTTTGAAATCGCGTACCCGAGCTACGGATTTTCTAACAGCCTCTTGGTTATCTGAACTCGTCTGTGCGTACTGGTACCAGTGGAGCCTGCGGTACTCTGTCATGCTGAGGCGCGAGCCGAAGCATCTGATGAGATTCTTCGCGTTGCTCAGAATGACGGGAGTGGTTCGATGGGATTGCTTCGTCGCGTCGCTCCTCGCAATGACACACAGGTCGGCTCGGACGGAGCCTCGCCGTCCAGTCATCAGGTCACGCTGACGCACATACTGAATCTTCTCAAAGCCCTGCGACAGCAGGGTATAATGGGCGTGGGTGTGAGGCGATGATGAAGAGGTTCTGGCGACAGGTCGCGATTATTCTGGAGATGATTAAGTTCGAGCACACGGTGTTTGCCCTGCCGTTTGCTCTGTTATCGGCTCTGCTGGCAGCGCGGGGGATACCCGAATGGCGCACGCTGGGGTGGATATTGGTGGCGATGGTGGGGGCGCGCAGTTCTGCGATGGCGTTCAACCGCATTGCCGACCTGCATTACGACGGGCTGAACCCCCGCACCGCAAACCGCGCCCTGCCGAGAGGCGTCCTCACCGTTGGTCAAGTAGCGGTGTTCACGGCGGTATCGGCGGCAGTGTTCGTGTTCGCCGCGTGGCGGTTGAACCCGCTGTGCTTTGCGTTATCGCCGGTGGCTCTGTTGTGGATTCTGGGCTACTCTTATACCAAAAGGTTCACTGCGCTCAGCCACCTGTGGCTCGGTGTCAGCCTGGGTATCGCGCCGGTGGGGGCGTGGCTGGCGGTACGGGGGCAGTTCGACGTGGTGCCCATCCTGCTGTCGCTGGCGGTGATGCTGTGGACGGCAGGTTTTGACATCATCTACAGCCTGCAGGATGTGGAGTTCGACCGCAGGATGGGCTTGCGCTCCCTGCCGCAGACGCTGGGCGAGACCACTGCCCTGTGGCTTTCGCGCCTGATGCATGTGACAATGCTGGCAATCCTGCTGGTAGTGGGGCACGTGGCGTACCTGCACTGGGCATATTACGCGGGCGTGGCGGTGGCAGGCGGACTGATCGCTTACGAGCAGAGCCTCGTCAAGCCCGACGACCTCAGCAGGGTGAACCTCGCCTTCTTCACGCTGAACGGCTGGGTGAGCGTCCTGCTGTTTCTGTTCACGCTGGTAGACTGGTGGGCTTTCTGGAGGTAGCGGGTTGGTCATCGGCACTGTTCCATATCTGAACGCTGCACCGCTGGTGGCATGGTTCCGCACGCCTGAGGGCAGGCAGAGTGGGGTGGAGCTGGTGAGTGATGTGCCTTCCCGACTGGCGCACATGGTACGCAAAGGCGAGGTGGCGTGTGCGCTGGTCTCCTCCATCGAACTGCTCCGTCGCCGCGACTGGCAGGCGGTAGCCGATATCGCTATCGCCAGCACGGGCGAGGTGCTCAGCGTGCGTCTGTTCTCGAAGGTACCGCTGGAGCGGGTGCGCTCGGTGGCGCTGGATACCAGCTCACTCACCTCCGCCGCGCTGGTGCAGGTGCTGTTCGCCCGCTACTGGCAGGCTCAGCCGGAATACATTCCCTCGATGCCTGATCTTGACCGGATGCTGAAGCGGGCGGATTCGGCTCTGCTCATCGGCGACAAGGGGATGCTTGCGCAGGGTGAGGGGCTGATTGTAGCAGATCTGGGCGAAGAGTGGTACCGATGGACGGGCTTGCCGTTCGTGTGGGCGTTGTGGCTGGGGAAAGCAGAACGTATTCGCTCCTCGCTGGTAGAGACCCTCGTGCGGGCGCGGGAGTGGGGTCTGAGCCACCTCGACCAGATTATCCGCAGTGAGACCGCTCGGCTGGGTTGTGACGAATCGCTGGTGCGTCGCTATCTGTGCGACGTGATGCAGTACCAGCTGACGCCGGCGCACGAGGAGGCTCTGGTACGCTTTGGAGAGGAGTGTCGAAAGCTGGGGCTGATTCCGCCGCCCGAAACGCCCCTATGATTGGCGGTAGCCGCCCTCTCTGCGCAGTTCCTGCACGGCATCGGGTGGCAGGTGGTTCAGCGGAATGCTCGCCATCCGTGCCAGCACGATCAGCCGGCAGGTCATCTCAAACGACTCCACACGCATCAGCACGTCCGGGATAGAGCGGTGAAAGGTTATCACCCCGTGGTTGGAGAGGATGACGGTTTCGTGTTCCTGCACCGCCTGCCCGACCTCCTCCGCCAGCGCGTGGGTGCCCGGACGGATATAGGGTACACGGGTCACTCGCCCCACGTAGAAGATGTTCTCGATATTCAGATCGGTGGGAACCTGCAGGCTGGAGCAGGCGATGAGCGTGGTGTAGGGCGGGGAGACGTGTACCACGACCTGCGCTTCCGGTCGTGCGCGGTAGATGGCGCGGTGCATGGGCGTTTCCACCGATGGGCGCGCGCCCTCTACGTTCTCGTGGTGAAGCGAGCAAAGAGCAGTCTGTTCCGGGCGCAGCTCCCCCAGCCACGCACCTGAAGCGGAAATGAGGAATCGCTCCTCGTCCACGCGCAGGCTGATGTTGCCCGACGTGCCCCACGCCAGCCCGCACCTGCCCAGCGTGTGCCCCAGTTCGCACAGCGACTGCCGGTATCTATCCAGATTCATCGCTCCTTAGCGCCTCGCGGATTCGGCGTGCGGTATGACGCAACCGCTCGCGCAGGGAGACAACCGGATCGCGCAGAAGGGGAAACTCTCCGCGCCGGTACACGATACGCCCGCCCACCATCGTCAGCACGACATCCGTCGCGCACGCCGAAAAGACCAGCGCCGCGTAAGGGTCGTACGCGGGGAAACCGCGAACGCCCTCCAGCGAGACGGCGCACAGGTCCGCCTGCTTGCCCGGCTCCAGCGTGCCGATGCGCTCCTCCATGCCCAGCACTTTTGCGCCTCCGATGGTCGCCAGTTCTACTGCTTTGCGGGCACTCAGGCAGGAGTCGGTGGTCTGGTTCGCGCGGTGAAGCATCACTACCGAGCGCATCTCCGCAAACAGGTCGACCGTGTTATTGCTTGCCACGCTGTCGGTTCCCAAGCCTGCGCGCACGCCCTGCGCCAGCCACTCTCCCAGTGGCGCGATACCGTTGTGCAGCTTGGCGTTGGACTGCGGGCAGTGTGCGACGGCGGTGCGGGTAGAGGCGAATATCGCGGCGTGCCGGGCGCCAGTCTGCACACAGTGCACAAGCATGGTCTTTTCGTCCAGCCAGCCGTCCTCGTACAGGAGGTCAACCGGGTGCTTGCCCGGTGTATCCCATGCGATGCCGCGCTCGGCGTACATCTGCGCAAACTCGCCTTTGCCTTCTGTCAGCAGGTCTACTTCCGCGCGAGATTCGGCGGCGTGGATACACACGGGGTATGCCTGTTCGCGGGTGAACTGGCGCAGGGCGTGCATCACCGGGGATCGCACGGTGTAGAGCGTATGAGGAGCCACTCCCACCTCTACCAGCGTGCCCCGCGCCGCGCGCTGAAGCCATGTCAGCCGGTCATCCAGCTGGCGCAGAACGTGCACGGCATCGGCGTCCGGCTCGACGGCAAACACTTCCTGATACACCCGCCCGCGCAAGCCGGTCTGCACCATCGCGTAGAGGGACGCGCCGGTGTCGGTGGTGTCTGCCAGCGTGGTGACGCCCGATGCGCACACCTCCAGCGCTCCCCACAGCGCAGAATCGCGAAACTCCTGCTCGCTGAGCAACTCCTTCAGGCGTACCAGCTTGCGAATCCACGCGAAGAAGGGCAGGTCTTCGAGGGCGCCGCGAAAGGTGGTCAGTTCCAGATGCGTGTGTACATTGACGAAGCCGGGCAGGATGACCGCCTCACCCAGCTCCAGCACATCTCCGCCGCGGATGCCGGAGCGTCTGCGCACGTCCACGATCGTCCCGTTCTGGACGACCACCTCGCCGTCTTCAATGGGTTCGCCCGCTATTGGCACAACCCAGTCCGCGCGAAGTATCATAGCGGCACGTTCCAGGCTCTGTCCAGATCAAAGTACGTTATATTTTTGGCATGTCCGTCGCCAAACAGCACGTTGTACCGGTAGCCCTGATAGCGCCTCCACTCGAAGCATTCGAGGCGAGTGCGCATGATACCTTCACTGCCGTGCCATGCCCCACTGCTGTCCATGATGACGTTGACTTCGGAAGGATACTGGAAGCCAGACAGCATCATCTGGCGGAAGGCGATTTCTGTGCGGAAGACGTAGCTGGTGCCGAACTTCTGGTAAGATGACGGCGTGGCGTCCAGCGGCTCGCAGTTGAAGTCCTGATACACATAGCCGTGGTCTGACGGGCATTTCCATATTTCCGCGCTCCGGCAGTAGGGCTGAAGCACCTCATGGAGCATCGGCATGTAGGGTATCCACTGTTGCCACTGCGGGTACTCGTCCCAGATTTGCGGGGTGTAGCGGTCGGTAGCGTCCACCGCCCACGGATAACGCTCGTCGTAGTCTTCGGCGTACATCATGATCGCCATGCCGATCTGGCGGATGTTGGACAGGCAGGCGGTTTCGCGCCCCTTCGCACGCGCGCGAGAGAAGACAGGGAACAGCAGTCCTGCCAGCAGGGCGATGATGGCGATGACCACCAGCATTTCGACAAGCGTGAAACCAGCACGACGCGACATCATGGTGCCTCCTCAGGTTTGAGAGGTGCCCGACGCGGCGCGGATGAACGCCTGCATCAGGCGTCGGGTTGCCTCCGCGTCCGGGTCCATCTCTGGATGCCATTGTACCCCGACGATAAAGCGCGCGTCCTCCAGTTCGATGGCTTCTATCACTCTATCCGGAGCGTGTGCGGTGACTCGAAAGCCGGGCCCAGGCTCACGCACCGCCTGGTGGTGCGAACTGACAATCTCCACCGCGCCGTCGCCCAGAATCTCTTCCAGCAGGCTGTTCTGGCTTATGTGAACAACGTGGCGAGCGGGAGGTTCCGAGGACGAGGTGCGCCGGTGTTTGACGTCATTTCCAACCTCCGAGGGGATGTCCTGAATCAGCTTGCCCCCGAACGCCACGTTCAGCAGCTGACAGCCGTAGCAGATACCCAGCACGGGCTTGTCTCGCTCGCGGAACCGGCGAACCAGCTCCATCTCGAACAGCGGGCGGTCTTCGGGTAGCGCGCTGGTGGCAGGATGCGGACGCTCGCCGTACAGGTGCGGTGGAATATCTGCACCCCCACTGACTATCAGACCGTCCAGCACCAAGGCGTAGAGCGCGATGAGACTGTCAGGCTGAACCGGCGCGAGGATAACCGGCGCACCCCCCGCCTGCCGAACCGCATCCACATATCGCTTTGCCAGCTCCGCGACGGTTTCATAGCGTTCGGCGTATCCGGTTGTGATACCAACGAGGGGCGTGCGCATCGGTATTTCTCCCTGTGTTTGACGCTGTTGCCATTATACCATACGGCTCGCCAGCCGAGAAGCACGATGCTATTCCCCGCTGGTGAATCGGCTCCAGCGGTCGATCGCCACCACAATGATGAGCAGGAGACCAACCATCATATCTTGCGCTTCAGAGGGTACTCGTGCCAGTGTCAGCCCACTGCGCAGGAAGCCCACCATCAGCAGGGCAATGAGCGTTCCCAGCACTCCACCCTCGCCACCAGAGACGGCGGTTCCGCCCAGTACGACGGCAGTAATGGCGGTCAGTTCGAACCCCAGTCCGGCGTCCGGCTTGGCAACCGATACATGCGCCGCGTACACCACCGCTGCCAGCGCGCTCATGAACCCCGATAGGGCGTACACCTGCAGTTTCACGCGGTGGACGGGCACCCCCGACAGGCGAGCCGCTGACTCATTCGCGCCGATGCTGAACACCGAGCGTCCCCACGCCGTGCGCGTCAGAGCCAGGTGGAAGGCAATCGCCGAGACTGCCAGTATCCACACCTGCACGGGAATGTCCAGCACATACCCCTGACCGAGCCACAGGAACCCATCGGGAAAGTTGCGGATGGAACGCGCCTGACTCATGCCCAGCGCCATGCCGCGGAAGCCCGCCATGGTTGCCAGCGTCACGATGAGAGGCGGAATGCCCACCGCCGTCACCAGCGCGCCGTTGAACAGCCCGCACAGCGCACCGACCAGCAGAGCCAACGCAACGGCGACGACGAGCGGAAGCCCGGCATCCGCCCACAGCATCCCCATCGCCATGATACTCAACCCGACGACCGATCCCACCGATAGGTCGATGCCTGCCGTGATGATGACCAGCGTCATGGCGAGCGCGATCAAGCCGATCTCGGCGGACTGCCGAACCACTTCGATCAGGTTGTCGGGGGTGAGGAAGAGGGGCGAGAGTGACTGCATGACTGCCATCTCGACGACCAGCAGAGCCAGGAGTACCGCCTCGCGACGCAGGTTTCGAGGGTTCACCGGCGCGTCCTCCGTGTGCGCAGGGCGTCTGCCACCACTGCCAGCAACACCAGCGCGCCCTGCACGCTGGGCGCCCAGTATTCGGATACCCGCCGAAAAATCAAGCCGGTGCTGATGACCTGCAGTAACAGCGCGCCGAGCGCACTGCCCCACACTGTGCCCTGACCGCCAAAGATATTCACTCCGCCGACCACCACCGCACTGATCGTCAGCAGTTCGAAGCCTGCGCCCGCGTTGCTCTGGATCACGCTGAATCGCGCGGCGTACACCAGCGCCGACAACCCCAGCAGGGCGCCGTGCATCAGGAAGACCAGCCACAGCACCCTCTGCACCGCGATGCCCATGCGCGACGCGGCAAGCGGATTGCCGCCCACAGCGTAGATATGGCGCCCCAGCGGCGTGCGGGCAAGCAGGAGCGCCGTAAGTAACACCATGCCCAGCGCAACACACACCGGAACGGGAACGCCCGCCACCTCGCCCCGCCCGATGGCAGAGAACGACGGAGGCAGGTTTCCGATCCACTCTCCGCGGGTCCACCAGATGATGCCTCCGCGCAACACGCTCATCATGCCCAGCGTGACAATGATAGCGGGGATACGCATGTACGCCACGAGCCAGCCGTTGACCGCGCCGATGAGCGCGCCGGTCAGCATCGGAATGAGAACGATGGTCGGCAGGGAGGCTCCGGATTTGGCGGTCACACCCGCAACGACCGCACAGACCGCCAGCGTGGAGCCGGCGGAGATATCGATCATGCCCGCGATGATCACCAACGTCATCCCGCAGGCGGCGACCACCAGCGGCGCGGCGTTGATAAGGATGTCACGCAGGTTGCTCGCCTGCAGGAAGCCGGGCGTCGCGCCAAAGTAGCCGACCAGCAGGAGCAAAAAGACCCCCACGCTCATCTCGCGCCCGTATTGTCGCCACAGGGCAAGGCGGGTGGGGGAGTAGGGTTCAGAAGTCATACTGGTCGATGTTCTCTGCCGTGAACTTCATCGGCGGACCCAGCAGAACCTGGTCGCCTTCCACTTTCACCTTGCCCAGTCGTCCGGCTTCCAGCTCGGTGGCGCCGGGCTGAAGCTTGCCTTCCGCTACTGCCTTCGCCACGTAGACGGTCAGGTAGCCCAGGTCCACCGGGTTCCAGAGGATGACCGTCTTCACCGTGCCATCTTTGACGAATTCCCTCATGCTCTTTGGGGTGGATAGTCCCACCACTGCCACCTTCCCACTCTTGCCTGCCTGGCGCACTGCGTCCGCGGCGCCGGGGAATGCCACCGACGATAACCCGAACACCCCCTTCACATCGGGATAGGTCTTCAGGATGTCCTGCGTCATGCTGAAGGCACGTCCCTGGTCCTCTTCGGGGTACTGGATGGTGACGATCTGCATCTTGGGGTACTTTTCCGCCATGTAGCGCTTCATCACGGCGATCCAGGCGTTCTGGTTGGGGGCGGTGGGCGAAGAGCTGACGATAGCCACTTTCGCGTCCTCGCCTGCCTGTAATGCCATCTCGTCCACCAGCGCACGCCCGATGTCCTCAAACGTCGCCTGATTGACGAAGAACTCGCGCCCGGACTTCTCGGCGTTGGCGTCGGCGTCGTAGGTGATGACGTGGACGCCCCGGTCGCGTGCCCGCTTGAGGGCAGGGGAGATAGCATCGGGGTCGTTGCAGGCGACGGCGATCACATCTACCTTCTGCAGGGTCCAGCTCTCCACGAAGGGTATTTGCTGATCCACCTTGCCTTCCGTGGGACCATCGTAAGTGAGGTCGATGTTGCCCAGTTCCTGCGCCGCCTCTTTTGCCCCCCGCTCGACGGCGTTGAAGTAGTCGATGCCCTTCAGCTTGGGCATCACGGCGATGGTCAGTTTCGCTTGCCCTTGCGGCGTGCCTGCGCCTTCGGTGCGGGGTTGCTTCTTACCGCAGGCGGCAAAGAGTAACAGCACACCTGCTGTGACCAGAATGATCCGCAAAACCGTTTGCACGGGTGCATCCCTCCCGCTCGTTTTGAGAATGCTTTCGTCACGACAGGTGGGAATCCTGCCTGCGGTACTCGCTAGAAGACAGCCTCGTGCGTCTCGACCGGCATGACATTTGGCATGTCACGGCTGACGAACGGAGGCGCCGGTTTTTTCTGCGAAGGTGCTACTCGGCTCAGGTAGGGACTGAGCATCTCATGGATTTGCACCTCGTTCGCACGCCATACGACGCCAGCGTACAGCAAGACGTAGCCCACAAGGGCGACCCGAATCGCCCACATGCCCAGCACAGGGCGGATGCGCCGTGCCCACTCCAGAATGGTCAGCGGGCAGACGAGCATTATGATCTTTACGGTGCAGAAAGCCAGTTCCCCGAAGTGGACCAGGTACCACGCCATGACGGGGTTGGCTTCCCGCACGGAACCGCTCCGCACCAGATAGATGGTGCTTGCCAGGTCCAGCAGTCCGACCGCCATCAGGAGCCATGTCTCGCGTGCGATTCGCATCGTGGGCCTCCTCACGGTGTGCGCCGTGCTATGTGCCGTTACACGCCGTGTGTACACTGCACATGTGCCACTTCCACCTGCCCGTTTGTGCTGTGCACCTGCAGGGGCTCATCGTAGCAGATGGGTTGCCCGCACCGGTCGCACAGGAACAGCCAGTTCTCGCATGGTGCGCCGGGCATCGAGGTCTCCGGGCGATGCCGGGCAACGTATTGCTCTTTTCGTTCCAGTACCGCTTGCATGACGGACCTCCCCGTTATTGTGCGTCTGGGCAGGCTTCGATCAACCGCTCTTGCTTGCCCTGTCCACTGCATACAGACACCGTACCCCTTGCTCATGTTGCATATTATATCAGGTGATATTCAAAAAATCAATATTACTCCTCATGATTTTCAACTTTTTCTTGAAAATTCTTATTTGCTTCGTTGATGATGTTATCATGATACCACATAAGTATACAAAAGTAAACCTTTTTTTGAATACTTATTGAAAATCTTTCGCATCCTCTATAATGCGAATACCATGCACGAACTGGTTGAGGAGTTGCAGGCGATTTCTGCATCCACGGCAGAGCAACAGCGCATCGCCTGTGCGCTGGACGGTTATCTGCCAGATGTCGTCGTGCGCCCCGCTTCCCCCGAGGAGGTTCGCACTGCGCTGGATATCTGCCACAGGCATCATGCGCCCGGTGTGGTGCGGGGTGGTGGCACGCATGTGGAGGTGGGCAACCCGCCATCGGAGTATCGCTGGGCAATGGACATGCGCGCGTTATCGCGCCTGGTGGAATACTCGCCGGGCGACCTGGTGGTCACAGCAGAGGCGGGCATGACCCTTGCTGACCTGCAGGAGCTGCTTCGTTCACATCAGCAGTGGCTGGCTGTTGACGCGCCCCTGCCTGAGAAACAGACGCTCGGCGGTATTGTGGCTTCTGGGAGCGCGGGACCGAAGCGTCAACGTTATGGTCTGCCGCGGGAGTGGCTTCTGGCGGTGCGCGTAGCGTTGCCCACCGGGGAGATGGTGAAGGGCGGAGTGGGTGTCGTCAAAAATGTGGCGGGCTACGACCTGCCTCGCCTGTTTGCAGGCTCATGGGGCACACTGGGCGTGCTGGTGGAGCTCACTTTCAAGGTCGCTCCCCTGCCAGAGGTTTCTGCTGTCTATCGCGCACCGCTGGATGGCGTGCAGACGCTGAGCAATCTTCGCGACGCGCTCAGCCATCCGCTTCTTCAGCCGGAACTGCTGGAGGTGGTACACAGTCCCGAAGCTGGCTGGTGGCTGTACTGCGGTCTGGCGGGATTTGAAGAGGATGTGCGCTGGCAGTACGACTTCCTGTGCGAGCGTGTCCCGCTGGAGTGGCATGAGGCGTCATCGGAATATGAGCGTTCTGTATCACACTGGTATCTGACAAGTCAATCGGCGTGCCGTTGTCGTTGTGTGGTGCCGCCCGCTGAGTCCTCCACGATGCTGGAATGGGTTCATCAGCGCTTCCCTGATGCGCACCTGCAGGCACACTTCGGTGTTGGGGTGGTGTATATCTGGTGGACAGAGCGTATTCCTGATGCGAACAGCGTGCAATCGTTACGCCAGCGGAGTCGCGAGCTCGGCGGCTTCTGCGTGCTGGAGCATGCCCCTGTGGAGCTGAAGCGGGCGGTGGGCGTGTGGGACACAGCGGGCGCAGCAACCGGCGTGATGCGTCGGCTGAAAGAGGCGTTTGACCCACACCACATACTGGCACCTGGCAGGTTCGTGGAGGGCATCTGATGCAGGAGTTCCGCGCTGAAGACCTGCTGAAGTGCATCCACTGCGGACTGTGCCTGCAGTCCTGCCCCACGTATGTGGAGCTTGGCAATGAAGCCGATTCGCCGCGCGGGCGGATTTATCTGATGCGAGCGGTTGCCGAAGGGCGCATCGGCTGGCAGGCGGGCGCGGTCGAGCATATTGACCGCTGTCTGGGATGTCGGGCATGTGAGACAGCCTGTCCTTCCGGTGTGGCGTACGGGTTGCTGCTGGAAATCGCACGGGCACAGGTGGAGCAATCCCCCGCACGTCCTGCCTTCCGACGCTGGGCGAGGCGGATGCTTCTGAACATCATGACCCAGCCACGCGCTTTTGCCTTCACGATGGGGTTGGCGCGTGCGTTCTCCCCCCTGTTCGGTGATGGTGCTTTGCCTGCGCCTCTGGCGCGTCTGGTGGGAGCCAGTCACGTCGTCGCCCGATTACCGAAGATGTCGGGAAGTGCATTGCGAACGAAGCTGGACTCTTTGTATGAGCCGGTTGGCGAAAGGCGGGGCAGAGTAGGGCTGTTGACCGGTTGTGTGGCGTCGGTGCTGTTTCACGAGGTGAACGTGGCAACCATTGAGGTGCTCCGTCTCAATGGTTTCGAGGTGGTGGTGCCTCGCAAGCAGGGCTGTTGTGGTGCTCTGCACGCGCATAACGGTTTTCCTGAGGAGGCACGCTCGCGCGCCCTGCGCCTGATAGAGTGTTTCGAGAGAGCCTCGGTGGACGCTGTCATCACCAATTCCGCGGGCTGTGGCTCCGCCATGAAGGCGTACGGCAAGCTGTTCGTGGGCACTGCTCATGAGGACAGGGCAGTGGCTTTCGCGGGAAAGGTAAAGGACGTGATGGAGTTTCTATACGAGGCAGGAATGCGCCTGCCCACTCGTCCGCTGACCGGACGTGGCGGCACTGCTGGGTTGGCGGTGACGTATCATGACGCCTGTCACCTCGCGCACGGACAGGGGATACGGACACAGCCTCGTGCGGTTATTCGCCAGATACCGGGGGTGACGCTGGTCGAGCTGGAGGAGAGCGATCTGTGCTGTGGAAGCGCCGGAATCTATAACCTGCTCCAGCCCGATATGGCGGCGCGTCTGTTGCAGAGAAAGGTGGAGCGTATCCGACGTACGGGGGCAGAGGTAGTGCTGACGGGCAACCCGGGGTGCCTGGCCTGGATTGCTCAGGGACTGAACGACCTGCCCGAGCCGATCGCCATCATGCATCCGGTGGAGTTTTTGCATCGCGCATACCTCCAGTAATGCCAGATGGTGCGTGCATACTGGAAGATGCAATGTGGTAACACTCCCCGTCAAAATGCGGTTTTTTCGGCAACATAATGCCGAAGGTGTTGACTTGACCACATCCTATAGCTTAGAATGCAACTGTGTGAACGGGATGAAGTTTTCTGCTCTCGACTCTTTTGGAAGGAAGGGAACGGTCGTGGATGGGGTAACAATGAACAGTGAGTGGTTCCTCGAACAGCTGGAGGCGGATGGGGGCACAACACAGGTTCTGGCGAGGTATGTGAAGCAACAGGTTGGCGAGGGGATGGAGTTCAGTAACGAGATCGCCCGCGTCGTCTTATCCAGCAATGGTTGCTACTATGAATTTCGCGAGCTGCCAGAAGAGTTCTCAGGAGCACTTGGAGAGTTTACGCATCATTTTATCGGGGTTCGTGAGACGCTTCAACTGTTGGAAACTCTTTACCAACTTCCGCGCACAGATGCTATCCGGAACGTGACCGAATTCTCTCTGCTGGTGGTGTACGACCGCTTCGACTGGATCAGCCACCAGAACATCTATGCCTATCAGTGTCAGCGAGGCACGCTGGACAACCGACTGGTGGAAGACGTACGGGGCACGATGCGACACGGGCAGTTACCCCGCTTCTTCAAGCTGCGATTGATCTCCAAACAGGCGCCAGAGGGGCTACTCTTTGCCAACGGGCTGGTCTTCTTTATTGCCAACCCGGGTGAGCGACATCTGCTGGTGCAGATACCGTATACGCATGGCATGGTAGCCGACCTCTGGGCGCGTCCGTTAAGCGTGCAACTGCACTGACTGCCCCCCGCTACAGGAATCGGCGCTCCCGACGGCGAAACACAAAGAGCGAAGCGAAAACATTCTGAAGGGAGCGCGCGATGTATCTACGGCGTGTCTGGTTCAAGCACACCGTGCTGGGTCTGCTGGCAGTGGTGGTGCTGGTAGCGGCAGGCATGTTCTGGATTCGCTACTTCAACCCCTTTCGCGTACGCCCCGCCGACATCGATACGAAAGACTGGATCCTGTTTGTATCTGACCGGTCCGGTAATCCCGACCTCTGGGTGATTCGTCCCGACGGCAGTGACCTGCGCCAGCTGACCACAGACCCCTCAGTGGAGACCGACCCCGCCTGGGCACCGCATGGTCGCCTGATCACTTTCATCTCGGACCGTGATAACGGTGTCGCTCAGGTGTTTTACGCCGATCCGGAGTGCCGGCGCGTGCAACAGCTGACAGTCAGCGTTGGCGCGAAGGAGAAACCCCACTTCCTGCCAGACAGCAAGCACATCGTTTTTCTTCTGCAGGGGCAGGTGTTACTGGTCAACGTGGAGGGTGGCGAGGCGGAAAAAATCCTGCCGCCGTTCGAGCTGGAGCAACAGTGGCGTAACACCTTCGGCGGTAGCGTGCTGTTCCGGGAACCGACCTATGACCCCGCAAAGCGCATCGTGTATGCCGTTCAGCGCACGGAGGGGGGCGAGGTGCTGGTGCGTTACCGTCGGGGCGGCGCCGACCATCAGCACGAGGGCGAAGAGACACAGGAGCAACCCCTGCCGGTGCCTACCGCGCAGAAACTGCCAGAACCCATCATCGGTGGGCAGGAGGTACACGTCGCGCTCTCGCCAGATGGCACGCAACTGGCGGTTACGGTCATCGGCAACAGCCAGGTTGGAAACGCTATCTTGCTGTATAACCTCGTGACCGATACCCCTCAGCCTCTCTGGCGCAGTGACGGCGAACTGGCACCCGGTGTTGTGGTGTGGGCGCCAGAGGGCACGCATCTCGCCTTCGAGATGTGGCGGGTGAAAGGTGAGGATAAGGAGCGAGCCGGCATCGGAGTGATGGGTATCGGTGACCCTGAACCGCGCCTGATCGTAGAGGGCAATGCCATCACGCCGACCTGGTCGCAGGGTGGCACCAGTCTGGTGTACGTGAAGTTCCGCGCGGACGGCAAGCGCGATCTGTGGATTGTGGGCGCGGACGGCTCGGATAACCGGCGGCTGACCGACGGCACGGGCGATAACTACGCTCCCACCTGGTCGCCGCATCCGGGCAGGCAAAAGTGATATAATGAAGGTGGACGCCGAGCCAGTCGGGCGGCTGCCTCGCCTGCACAGGCGGGGAGGAAAGTCGGGGCTCCACAGGGCACGATGCCGGATAGCGTCCGGGAGGGGCGACCCTACGGAAAGTGCCACAGAAAACACACCGCCAGCGGTTCAGCCTCGTGCTGAATGCGGGCAAGGGTGAAAAGGCGCGGTAAGAGCGCACCGCGGCGGCAGTAATGTCGCCGGCAGGGCAAACCCCATCGGGAGCAAGGCTGAATAGGGAGGCAGTGAGGTGCGCCCGCTGAGCCTCCGGGTACAGCCGCTAGAGGCGTCGGGTGACCGGCGCCCCAGAGAGATAGCCGCCGCCTGCCTGCACGGGCAGGGCACAGAACCCCGCTTACAGACTGACTCGGCGTCCTGCCGGAATGAGACAGCCCGCGATATCGATGTCATGTTGGGGCACGCTGATCGCCAGAGTTCCTCCGCTTACCGTGATGTTCTCGGTAGGCACCGCTTTCGCCGATGCCGGATGCCACCATACTACCCGATACCTGCCCGGCTTGATGTCGCGTAGCCTGAGCATGATCGGCGCCTCGACAGGCTGTTCACGCCACAGGTACCACATCGCCTGCTGTCCATCTCCACACGCTGACACTTTGTCGGGTGGGGCGTAGGGAGCCAGTGTGACGGCGTCCAGCGTGAACCAGTCGGTACCGGGATTGAAGATGGAGATGGTGTGTTTGCCGGCTGGCACAGAGAAGGTGAATTCCCTGTTCAATACCATGTCGCGCTGGGCGGGTGGGAAACTCTCCTGGACCACGGTGCGCTCGTCCAGTTTCACAGTGAGAGCTGCGCCACTGCGCGCTACCGTGCCGATCAGCAGAGTGCATGTGCCCTGCATAGGGAAATCGACCTCGAACACCACCGGCTCGCGGACCATGTCACGGTGGGATACACCCTGGATAAAGCGCGAGAGCTGGGACAGCCCTTCGACGGCGGAACCGTCGGTCGGCACGACCAGACGATAGCGCTGAGTGCGCTCCCAGCCGCCGCCCGGCGCGAACCTGTAAGGGGCACGCGCGTCGGATACCACCTCTGCTGGAACAGGTTGCCAGATTCGCTCCGCAGGGAAGCCTGCGGCTTTCAGGAAGCGTACCAGCGACCCCCACCGACTATACCACTTGCGCGATTCGGTCACCTCCCACGACCACCACTGGGCGGCTCCTGCCAGCCCGCGCATCACGCCGACCCACAGCCCTTGACGCAGGACTTTTTCGTCGCCCCATTGTCGGGGATTGGCACCGCCCCATTCACCGATGAATATCGGCTTGCTCCATTGTCGGGGATGCATGCCCAGCAAGGTGCCAGCGATGTCCGGCACATAATAATGCGGCTGATAGTAATCCATGTCTGCCCACAGCGAGTCCACGTGCATGGCTGAGCTCGTGGTGATGAGGTGCTGGTGAACGTCCACCGACCGCAGGAACCGCGCCATCTCGCGATGCCACTGAGCCACCACCTCCCACTTTCCACCAGATGCGGCATCTGTCCATTCCACCTCGTTGAACAGCTCCCATGCCAGAATATGGGGCGAGTAACCCCATCGCGCCACGAAGTAGCGGTACTTGTTCTGAGTGAGTTCTTTCGCGCGTGGGTGGGTGAAGAACTGTTCCGCTGAGGACAGGAAGCCTCCGTTGCGTTCATTCCAGGGGTTCTCGTGCCAGTTGGGATTGGTGGTGGAGGAGTACTGCCCGTGATGCTGAAGTGTGAGCTGAATGAAGATGCCATACTTCTCGGCGAGATGCAGGATCTCTTCCAGTCGGCGGATGACGTCCAGATCCAGCCAGCCCAGTTCTATGCGCTTATCCATCACCCAGTCGGGATTCTTGCCGTCCCAGTGACACAGCCACACCCGTGCCCAGTTCATGCCCTCCTGTCCCATCTGTTCAAAGAAGACGGGATAGTCGGTGCTGGGGGTTCGCCAGCCTACGTTCTGCCCGATCGGGAAGAAGGTCTTGCCCTTGTCGGTTACGAACTGCATGAGGCGAGGATGCCTGCGCACAAACCCCTGCAGTGCCTGCGGCGAGATAGGCTTGATCTCCACCTGAGCTTGCGTATCCAGTATCTGCCCGTTTCGGAGGAGGCGCCAGCTCAGGCGTCCGGAACGCATCGGGGTCAGCCGTACCTTCCAGACGTTATCGCCATCCCAGAACGCGGGTTGGCGTACGGTGGAGCCTCCAGGCAAGCGTATCTCGGCGACCACGTCGTTCTCGGCAGGCGAGAACGGATTACCCGAAGTCTTCAGCGAGAATGTCCACTCATGCAGGTGAAGAGCTCTGGCGCTGATGGTACGCCATCCTTCTTCTGCTTTCTGTCCGGGCATAGCACGCACCTCGTTCTGGACTGTTCAGTGGCTATTTCCGCAGAGAACCCCCATACACCTTTCGCAGGACTTGCGGATTCCTGCAGGAGCATGATATAATGATGATATCATTTTGAAATCGGAGGTCGGTGATGGAACCCATTCGCGAGAGCAAAGCCTGGTATGTCAGCGGCTTCCCTGTTCTGGTGGCGGAGATTGCCCTGCACGTGCTGATCATCTGGCTGTTTGTGAGCGCAGTACGCGAGCAGGACTTCGCCTGGCCCGGCAGGTTCTGGTACAGCATCATCCTGCTGGTGGTGGGCAGTCTGTTGTGGTCAGGCTTTTTCGTGGTTCAGCCGAACACCGCGCGGGTGGTAGTGTTTCTGGGGCGCTATGTGGGGTCGGTCAGGCAGAGCGGTTTCTGGTGGACAAATCCGTTCACCCTGCGCCCGCGTGTTTCTCTGCGCATTCACAACTTCAACAGCGAGAAGCTGAAGGTAAATGACGCATTGGGCAATCCCATCGAGATCGCGGCGGTGGTGGTATGGCGTGTGGTCGACTCGGCGAAGGCACTGCTGGATGTAGAGAACTATCAGGAGTTCGTCGCCACACAGAGCGAGACCGCCATCCGCGCGCTGGCAACCCGCTACCCCTATGATTCGCACCGTGAGGGGCAGGAATCCCTGCGGGGCAATCCGGAGGAGGTAGCGCAGGTGCTCAAGCAGGAGGTGCAGGCGCGTCTGGAAGTAGCCGGGGTGGAGGTTCTGGAGGCTCGCATCAGCCACCTGGCGTATGCTCCCGAGATTGCGCAGGCGATGCTACGTCGTCAACAGGCTGAGGCGATTATCGCGGCGCGCCAGCGCATCGTGGAGGGCGCAGTAGGCATGGTGGAGATGGCGCTCCAGCAGTTGAGCGATCACCGCGTGGTGGAGCTGGACGAGGAGCGTCGCGCCGCGATGGTCAACAATCTGCTGGTGGCGCTGGTGTCGGAGCACGAAGCGACGCCCGTTATCAACACAGGGACGCTATATGCCTGAGAAGAAGCGATTCCTTCTGCGTATCGACGAGGAGCTGTACGCCGTGCTGGAGAAGTGGGCGGCGGACGACCTGCGCAGTGTCAACGCGCAGATCGAGTATCTGCTGAAGGAGGCGGCGAGGCGCGCAGGGCGGTGGAAGGCATCCTCCCCCCGCAAGGATAGCATTGCAGAATCCTGAAAAAGGCGAACGGCGCGAGGGGAAACTCTCGCGCCGTTGGAGTGAGGGAGACAGGCGGTTACGAGACAGAACCGCTATTGTAGAAGATATTCGCGTAAACCCCTGCGTTTCGCTGCATCTTTGAGTTTACGCATTGCTTGCGCTTCAATCTGACGCACTCGTTCGCGTGAGATTTTCAGCGCCTCTCCGATCTCCTGTAAGACCTGCTCCTCCTGGTCGCCGTAGCCCAGTCGCCGGATAATCACCTGCCGTTCGCGGTCGGTGAGCTCGGTTTCCAGCAGTTCATCAAGCACTTTACGTCGCTCCATCTCCAGCATCACCTCTTCCGGGTCGCGCACGTTCTGGTCGTGAATAAGCGAGCCCAGCGAGGTGTCTTCCTCCTCTCCGACGAGCATATCCAGCGACAGAGGCTCTTGCGCTGCCTGCTGGAGCTGCAAAATCTTCTTCGGGGACACGCCCATGGCTTTTGCCAGCTGTTCGATGCTGGGTTCATCCCCGGTTTCGCGGCGCAGACGGTCGCGCTCGCGCTCCATCCGACGCAACTGCTCGGCGACGTGCGCCGGGATGCGAACCGTCTTCGCCTTGTTATCTATCGCACGTCCGATTGCCTGCCGGATCCAGTGGGTGGCGTAGGTGCTGAAACGATAGCCGCGGGAGGGGTCGTACCGCTCCACGGCGTTCATCAACCCGATGGCGCCTTCCTGCACCAGGTCCTCGAAGGGCACGAGGGCGTTGCGGTAATGCTTGGCGATGTTCATCACGAGGCGCATGTTTGCCTCTACCAGCTTCTGCTTTGCCTCTTCATCGCCTTTGCGGGCGCGTTTAGCCAGCTCCAGCTCCTCCTCTGGCGTGAGCAGAGCCACTCGGGTCAGCCGGTTGAGGAGAGACGGCACCTCCGAAGGCGCGGCTTTCCGGCCTGGCATCGGGGGCGGACTGCCCTGTGAGCTTCCTCTTCGGTTGGCTGGGTTGTTGGTACTCATCTTGTCCCTCAAAAAACGGTCACGCCAGCAGATACCTGCTACGGTCTTCGTCTAGTTAGACACATCTTGCGTGGTTGTGGTTTCGCGCACTGCAAGAAAGTGTACCCGATACAGATTACGTTTTGCAACTCACAAAACGTTAGCACCTAAGGATACGCCAGCCGCTACTGGCACTCCTTCGTGCAGATGTAGCGGTAGCGGTCTCCCTCTTCGGACACCTCGATGTTCGCCGGCGCACCACAGCGCGGGCAGGTCAGTTCGCCCAGCATCAGCAGGATGTACATACTGCGATACTCGTTCGAAATGTAAATATCGTGCAGTATCCAGCCCTGGTCCAGCAGGTCGTTGACGATGTTGGCGCGAACCTCCACGACCTTGCGCACGCGGTGCAGATCGAACCCCTGTTCGATGTCGTGCTGTTCCATCCCGTCGTACTCAGGTGTGCTTCGTGATGCCAGACGGTTTATTCGGAATCAGCCCGCCTGACTCCTGCATGATGGCGCATCGTCCTGCAAAAACTTCAGCAGCTATCTGGCAACGCGGCGTGCCCCCAGATAGCGCGCGCGATAGTAGCCGTCGTTGAGGCTGTCCACTCGCACCCGTCCCCCCGCGCTGGAGGCATGGATGAACTTGCCGTTGCCGATGTAGATGCCCACGTGCGATGCTCCCCGCCGGTAAGTCTGGAAGAACACCAGGTCTCCCGGCTTCAGCTGGTCGCGAGACACCGGCGTACCTCGCCGAAACTGCGCGCTGGCGGAATGGGGTAGGTCCACACCCTTCTGGCGGTACACGTAGCGTGTGAAGCCAGAGCAATCAAATCCGCTTCTCGACGAGCCTCCCCACCGGTAGCGAACGCCTTTGAACCGCGAGGCGGTCTGAACGACACCCTCGCCGCTACCACTGCTTGCCAATGTCACTGCACGAGCCTGACGATGCCTGGTGTGGGCGGCAGCCGTCCGTTTCGGCTTCGACTTCTGCGAAGAGGCTTTGGCTACCTTTGACGAGGCGGTTGTCGTCGGTTTCGACGTCAGCGTCCCGGTAACCTTCACCAGGTCGTCGCGTACCCAGCCCATGCGTCCGCTTGGCAGTTTCACCTGCAACCAGTTACCCCGCCGCGCGGTGACCAGCACAGGATGTCCTTTGTCCAGCAAAACCAGCGAGCGGTCGGTGCGGTTCGGTGCGTAGCGCACGCACACCCTATCCGCATTGATCACCGCCGTCTTGCGCATTGCCACCGGGACCACTTTGGGCTTCACCGCAGGGGGAATTCTCAGGCGAAGACCCGGCTTCAGAGCATCAGCATTCTTCAACCCGTTCGCCTTCACAATGTCTTCTGGCAGGACCTGATACCGCTTTGCCAGAGACCAGACCGTATCGCCCTCTTTGACCACAACCACACGCTGTGCAACTGCAGCTGTCGTCCACAGGACACCGTATGCGATTATCAAACTACAGAGTGTGAGCCATCGCTGCATCGGTTCACCTCCTGAGTGTGTGTTGTCGGTGCATGAACCGCCCCTGCGTTGTCCCGGCAGCACAATGCCACGTGACTATACCTATTCGTTGCGGGGCTTGTCAAGTCCTTCAAATCCTCGAGTCTTTTCGGGTGAGGTTGACCATCTCCCGAAAGGGTTGTCATAATATTATCGGAGGTGATGTGAAGAATGCCCACATACGGTTACCGATGTGATAGTTGCGGTGTGGAGTTCGAGCAGTTCCAGCGCATTACCGAGCCGCCATTGACCGAGTGTCCGCAGTGCGGCGGCACGGTGCGCCGTTTGCTGTACCCTGTTGGCATCCTGTTCAAGGGGCCCGGTTTCCATATCACCGACTACCGCAAGTCGGACAAGTCCTCAGAAAGCAAGTCGGAGAGCGGTGATTCCGGCAAGAAGGAGGAAAAGGTCGCAGGCATTGTGTGACAGGCAATGCTGGGGGCTGGAAAGAAAAATGCCGGAGAGGAATCCTCTCCGGCAATGCTTTTGGGTTGGTTGCGTTACCTCTCGCTCTCAATGAGCAGGTTGCCCGTTTTCGGGTCGTAGTGGATTTTCACATCCAGAGCATCCCGCACAAACGACAGAGGCACGATGGTGCGTCCCCGGTCGATGAACGGTGCCACCTCCAGCGGCAGGGTCTGGTTATTGACCTGTGCCGTGGGCTGACCGATGCGCAGCTCGATCTCGCGCTCGGCGTTCACCGCCCGAACCATGCGGGACTGCGGATACCAGAACAGCCACCCACCGGTGTGTTCGAAAATCTGCCGGAAGGGTGCTAGCGGTATCCCGTCCTGTACGCGCGGAGGCACGTCGAAGGCGATGCGAGTGTTGTCGAACACCACCTGGAAGGTCGCGCCAGGGATAATGATCTTGTCGCCTGCACGCACGCGGTTCGGGTTAGTAATGCCGTTGACGGTAGCCACCGCTTCGGGCGATACGCCGTGTCGTTTGGCGATACCGATCAGCGTATCACCTCGGCGCACCTCGTATACCGTCTGCGCAGAGGGCGGCGCCATCGCCACCATCTGAGGCACCACCAGCTTCTGTCCTGCGGGGGCGGTGGCAGAGGGTAGCATCTCCAGCCGGCTAGCGCCATCCGCCACCACAGCAGGCGACTGCAGGGATGCACGAGGTTCAGCGATCGGTGCCGAGTCGCGCGCCTCGCCCAGCACGGTTGGAGGAGCAATCGCCTTCGCCATCTGCTGGGGCATCTGCGACGGTGTTACCTCTGCCTCGCTCTGGGTGCGTTTCGCCCCGACGCCCACCACTGCGAAAGGTGCCGTGTCTCGCACAACAGAGTAGGGAACCGCATCGGGCGGCTGAACCGTCAGCGCGCTCCCCAGCGGGGTCAGCAGGATGTCGGGCGAGCTGGTGGTGGCATCCGGCATGCGCGTTTCGCGAACGGTTTGACCGCCGGGGTTGTTCACCAGCACGCGGATGGGAGCCGCCTTATAGGTGTTGCGAGCCTCGTCCACGCCCAGCGCCTCGATGAGATGCCACCCGTTCTCTACGGTGGTGGTATCCCATGTATAAGTATAGGGCGGGAAGTTGCGCAGAGTTTTGAACTGGCGGTCCACGAACAGGCTGACATACACCCTGCTGAGCTGTTCACTCACACGCAGGGCGATCTCCACCTTGCCCGACACGGCGCTGCCGTTTGCCGGGGAGACAATCGCGAGAGGCAGGTTGGCGAGTGTGGGCGCCTCGACGGTTACGCTGGCTCGCGTGGTGCCTACCGTGCCATCCGCTTCAATGGCTTTAATCGTGATGGTGTGTTTGCCCGCGCTGAGGTAAGCGGGGTCCAGCATAAACGAGGCAACCCCACGCTCAGCCGGAAGGTCCAGAGGCTTCTCGGCGAAGAGCACGTCGTCGACCCACAGTTCCAGCTTCACAATCGCCTTGCCCTGGTAGCGTACAGATAGTTCGGTGGTCACCTGCAGGGGTTGAGCGAAGTCACGCGCGTTGATCACCTGCAGGTGGGGTGCTTTGTTGGGAACGGCTTGCACGTTCGCCGGCAGCCATGCTGTGGATGTCAGCAGTGCTGCTGAAACGGCGAAGATGCACATGGTTTTTCTCATGCACCTGCCTCCTTTGCACTCTCGGGATTCGGTCGGCATCACGCTTCAGCGTAACGGACATTCTACGCTAACACAACTTCGCGCCGATGTCAAGCCTTTCCTGCACGGATTGCGGAAAAATGCGACAAATTAACCCGGGCAGAAGTCGTACATGCGCGTGTTGAGAATAACGCTCATCGCGCTCCAGAACGCCCCCACGCAGTACTCGCCCAGAATCACGCCGAACATGAAGGGAATAACCTGCCGATTCAGCTTGTAGCCACCGTATCGCAGTACCAGCCATTTGATGACGCTGGAAATCAGCAGGCACGACCAGAAGTACTCCACCCCAAAGTTCAACGACAGGGCGTATCCGGCAGGATGGAAGGGCCACCACAGGAACCGAAGTCGGGCGAGATGCATCATCGCGGCAGCTGCGAAGCCAAACACTACCGCGAGAGCACCGGTCAAACTGGGGTCACGGGGCGATCGCAGCTGGCTTTCCAGCCAGTAGTAGTTGCCCCAGTTGTGCATGTCCATATAGTCCACCCCGGTCGTGTTGGCGTACTTCAGATGCAGAGCCGCCCAGTACGAAGCCAGCCCCCCGAAGAACATGGCGAACATCATCACCCAGCCCATTCCCTTCATGTTGATGCCGCCCTGCTGAGCCATTTTCATCGCTTCCAGCTGACAGGGCATGGGATGGGTGCGGTAACCTCGTCCGCTGAACCACCAGAACATGGTCATCATGGTCAGGCTGGGCGCGCCGATAGCGGTGGAACCGAACAGCATGATGAGGAAGGTCTGCGAGTTCATGCCCACCACTTCGTGCGCGGGCGGTCCCAGCTCGGCGCGTACCCGCGTGATACCGATAGAGATGATCAGGAAGATGAGGAAAAACAACACCGCCACCCATAGCTTCATCCCCGCTACGACGCTGAATGCCACCAGGAAGGTCAGCCCCAGCAACAGCCCCAGCACGGCGCCCCGGTAACTCAACGCCTCCCGAGAATCGTCGATGCCAGCATAGCGCGGGTTGATAGCTTTCCGCCAGACCTCGCGCAGGTGATGGCGCGCTCCCCACATGGCAAACGCGACGATGGCAAACCACGCGCCATACGATTGCTCGTTGAAGTAGGGAAACACCCCTGGCTGACCGAAGGTACTCTGCTCGATCCCCATCGCCGTCGCGACTACGCGCAGAGCCATCTTCACCAGAAAGAAGAACCAGATCGAGAACGAAAGGTCTACAGGCAGGAAGTAGCCCAGCGCGATGATGAAGGGATACAACGGTAAAGGGAACCACCCGACGCCGTTCCATGGAGGCGTGGTGAAGTATTGCTGGAGGTTGCGCGAAGGATGGTCATGACGCACTACAATCTCCGGAATGGTAGGGAACAGCACGTGCAGACCGTTCAGCACGTCCAGTCCACCGCCCAGCAGCGCGCCGATAATCAGGGGTTTCTGCAGGAAGAAGCTGGTGTTGCCGCCGTTCGCCACCATCGCCATAGGCAACTGCACGATGGGGTAGGAGAGTTTCTCGTTTTCCATCCACTGGCGACGGATAATGACGTTCATACACACCATCACCAGTCCCATCATGCCGATGAACAGGCTCCAGATGAGCACAGGCTTCAGCCACACGTAGATGCGCCCTTCGATATACAGCGAACTGTGTCCATCGTAGTACGGTTTCAGAAACTCCTTGTCCTGAACGGTCAGCCACTTGGGGAAGTAGTGATTGAACAGCTGGTCCCAGCCGTTGCTTTCGTTGGCACCGTAGAATGGCATGGAGAGCGCAGGAATGCCCAGCTGCAGGGTATCGTGTCCAGCCAGCGCGGAAGCAATGGTGATCATTACGTAGATAATGATAAGTTCCGCCTGCGTGAAGGCAAAGCGGGGAGCAAACCGTTTCAGCAACAGGACGTTGATCAGGATGAGAATCATCAGGCAGAATACGGTGTTCCAGAAGAGAGACATGGCGGTCGCATGGTTGCGATGCCAGATGCCTTCTACCTGAATGATCCAGTAGGTGTTGACGGGGATGAGTATTGTTCCAATAAGTACCGAGCGGAGAGTGACGCCTCGCTCGCGGGCGGCTTCCTCCACCGCCTCCATCTCAGCGCGGTGCGTCAAAGGGATCGAGGGGGCTTGCGTTGCAAATCGCATCCGCCAGATTGCTCGCATGATGAGAAATCTCCATGATACGTTGTGTGCAGACCGATTCTTATTGTAGAATATTCACCTAGCTGTTGCAAGTAGCG
>FWWM01000400.1_pt1 | contig 144346 bp, 151 predicted proteins | sample 2228351 | NCBI WGS metagenome assembly FWWM01 (sample SAMEA103939774, study PRJEB20133) | metagenome
TGCCTGCCGAGGCTTCGGCGCAGGCAGGGAGCGCGTGGTGATGCTCTCTGCGCGCCTCGGATGCGCTCCCGCTGGTCGCGCGCAGCAAAACCAAAAATTTCCTTCTCCTCTTTCCGCCTTGCGGCGGGGGGTCTGGGGGGAGCCACACAAAAAAAGGAAATTTTTGGTTTTGCTGCCGCCGCATGTAGCCATACATGCAATATATCACATTATTGCGATTAAACACAATAAAATGCTACAGTACAGACGTTGATTAGTTTTCAATACCTATGAAAGACAGCGAAATACATCGATTTGCTAAAAACATGAAAAAGCTTCGGGAAGCCAAAGGCATGTCTCAAGGAGACATTCATCGCGCGACCGGAATTGATAGAGCGTATATCAGCAATCTTGAAGCTGGAAAGCAAAACCCTACTCTTGAAACGATTGGCAAGATCGCAGGGGCATTAGGCACTACCAGTGATAGACTTTTGAAATTATCTTAAAGCATTGATTTAATTAACTGTAAAGACGCTATGATAAAACTTAACTCCTATCTCAATTTTCCCGGCACCGCGGCGCAGGCGATAGAGCTGTATAAAAAGGTGTTCAAGGTTGAGCCGACGGCAGTCCAGAAGTTTAAAGATATGCCGCCGCAGGAGGGCGTTGCGCTCTCATCCGAGATGGGGGGGCGCATTGTGCACGCGGCCCTTCAGATCGGCAACGATATGCTGATGCTTTCTGACCCGCCGGAAGAGCTGGATGGAAAGATCATCATGGGCAACCACATGTACGTGTCCGTGCGTCCGGAGAGTCGCGAGGAGGCCGACCGCATGTTCGGCCTTTTGTCCGAGGGCGGCGAAGTGGTGATGCCCATGGCGACGCAGTTCTGGGGCGACTACTTCGGCATGTGCAAAGACAAATTCGGCGTGCGCTGGATGATTAATTACCACGAGGAAGAGAAATAAAACATATGAGCAAAACATTTACCTGTCGCGAGTTAGGCGGCGTCTGCGATGAAAAATTTTTCGGCGATACGTTTGACGAAATTATGCAGAAAGGTAGTGCGCATATGATGTCGGACGACGAACACAAGGAGAGCATTATGAATATAGAGCAGCGAACAGGAGAGAATAAAGATCAGTGGATGGAGAGAATGCAGAGGGAGTTCGATAATAAACCTAATGATAATTAACTATGCAAAAAATAACGCCAAACGTATGGTTTAACGGCAATGCCAAGGAAGCGGCGGATTTTTACACTTCCGTTTTTCCCGAAACCAAAATCGTCGCAACCGCGCGCTACCCCAAAAGCAAGGAAGAGGGACTTGCGGATTTTCAGCTCAATCTCGCAGGTGAAATATTGACGATTGATTTTGAGATTATGGGCTTTCGTTTTGTGGCAATAAACGCCGGCCCCGAATTTACCCCCAACCCGTCAATCTCCTTTTTCATCACGCTTGATACAAAAGAAGAAATAGATGAACTGTGGAGGAAACTCTTGGATGGCGGCAAAGAATTGATGGCGCTTTCAAAGTATCCGTGGAGCGAGTACTACGGCTGGGTGCAGGATAAATTTAATGTCAGCTGGCAGTTGATTTTAAACAATCCCGAGGGCGATGAGCGGCCGAAGGTGGTGCCCTCGCTTCTCTTTACCAAAGAGAAAAACGGCAAGGCGGAAGAGGCGATGCGGTTTTACGCGTCCATTTTCAAAAACTCAAAAATCGGGCAGGTGGTGCGCCGCACCGAAGACGACCCGATGGCCAAAGCCGGCACGCTTTTGTTTGGCGACTGTCTGCTCGATAATATCTGGATTGCCGCTATGGATGGCGGAGAGGGGCACGAGTTTACTTTCAACGAAGGCGTGTCGCTTGCAATCGCGTGCAAAGACCAAGCCGAGATTGACTATTTTTGGGAGAAGCTCACCGCAGGGGGCGGGCAGGAGTCGGTCTGCGGCTGGCTCAAAGACAAGTATGGCGTCTCCTGGCAGGTCGCGCCCGAGAATATGGAGGAGCTTATGAAAAAGCCCGGCGCGTTCAAGACCATGATGGGGCAAAAGAAAATAATCATCGCCGAGTATTACTAACATTATGAGCATTGAGTCCAGAAAAAAAATACGCAATGTGATTGAGTCGTGGGCGACCGCGATCCGTTCCGGAAATATTGAGGACATCACGGCCAATCACACAGAAGATATCCTGATGTTTGATGTGCCCAAACCGCTCCAATCAAGGGGAATGGAAGCATACAAAAAGACGTGAGACTTGTTTTTTCAGTATGGAACACCGGGTAAGGATGTGTTCGTCATTGAAGATTTGGCGATTACTGCTGGCGAAACAGTCGCGTTTGCCACGGGACTGCTTCGTATTGGCGGTTCAAAAGAACCTGTGTGCCGTCTAACTCTTGGGCTTAAAAAGATTGATGGCAAGTGGATGATCGCGCACGAGCATCACTCCGCTCCCCATGAGATTGAGTAAATATATGAGAAAAATAATTATCATCACGATGGTTACGCTCGACGGCGTCATGCAGGTGCCCGGCGGCCCCGAGGAAGATACAGAGGGTGGTTTTAAGTACGGCGGCTGGGTCGCGCCGTATACAGAGGCAAACAGGAGCGAGTTCTTCGCTAAAAATATGCAGCCGGCCGAGTATCTTTTGGGCAGAAAAACATTTGAGATTTTTGCCGGATACTGGTTCAATCACGCAGACGGGTGGCCGGGTATTAATCTCGGCATGAAGTACGTGTTGAGTAATACCGTAGAGCAATCAGACTGGGAAAACACCCAATTTCTCACAAGCGTCGAGGACATCAAAAGATTAAAAAGCTCAGACGGTCCCGACCTGCAGGTGTGGGGCAGCAGCCAGCTCATTCAACTACTCATGAAAAACGACTTGGTGGATGAGTTCCGGCTCGTCATCTATCCGCTGACGCTTGGCCAAGGGAAGAGGCTGTTTGCCGAAGGTACGATTCCAGCGGCCTTCACCCTCACAGAAAGTATGGTTACTCCAAATGGTGTAATTATGGCTAACTATGAGCGGGCCGGCAAGGTGAAGACAGGAGTAGTTGGTTAAAATAAAAAAGCCATTGCCCGAGTATTAAAATTAATTCGCAAGAGCATTATTAAGCGATGCGATATATAAATAAAAAAGTTATGAATCGATATTTTTGCGTATGTTACTACAATGAGAAAGCGTTTAAGGTAATGACGCCTGAAGACGGCAAGAAGCTGGCCGAATTTTGCGCGCCGTATGACGCACGCCTCAAAGCCTCCGGCAAGGTTTCGCTCATCGGCTCACTCGGAATGCAAGACCAAACCAGGGTCATCAAGGGCGGCGAGACGCCGGAGGTCGTCGCAGGACCCTACGCCCGCACCGAAAACCCCATGGGCGCGTTCTTCATCGTCGAGGCCGAGAGAATAGAAGAAGCAATCGAAATAGCCAAACTCCACCCGGGCGCGCACATTGACCCGAAGTGGCTCGGCGATGGGGCGATAGAGGTCTGGCCGATTGAGTCGCTTGAGGAAATGAAATAAACAATTTAACAGACGAGGGTAAATTCAAAGAATTTGACAAAACAGCTTGCAACAATGAAATCCGACTTTCCGCTGGATATCGTCACTCGGTTTAATAAACGCATCAATGCGCAAGATGTGAGTGGTCTGGCCGCTCTTATGACCGATGACCACACGTTCATTGATTCGGCGGGCCACACTGTGAGCGGAAAGGAAGCGACCATTGAAACATGGAGGGGATTCTTTGCCTCGTTTCCGGATTACAGGAACGTTCTTGAGAGATTTGCGGTGAGGGGCGATGTAGTCGCCGTCGCCGGATATTCAGTCTGTTCGCATACAGAGCTCAATAGGCCGGCACTATAGACCGCCGCAGTGCGGGACGGCAAAATTGCCGAATGGCGGGTGTATGATGATACGCCGAAAAATCGAAAAAGACTGGGTATTGGATAAACAAGGCCGCAAGGAGTTTGCCGCTAAAGAAAAATTTGATAAAATAACCTTATGAATGAAAGTAATAAAAACTATCTCTTTTTTCCGCTACGGCATATGTTCTTCTCAACACCATCTTTTTTGGAGCAATTTTATTTGAAACGCTCATCGTATATCCCAATATTTTCTACGATGTGCCGAACTCTTTGGAGACGGCGGTGAAATTCGCTGCCGTACGAGGCCCCCATCACTTCTTTCCGCCCATGGGAATGCTAGTGATCGTCTCGGCAATAAGCGCAATCTTTTTTTCTTGGAGAAATAAATCAGTAAGAAATCTTTTTATTTCCAGTTTTTTACTAGTTATTATTTTTGAGTTTTTAGCATCAGCCTTTTTCTTCTGGGGGAGAAATATGATTTTGTTTGACGAGGGATTGAAAGTTCACTCCGCGGAATATCTCTTGAAAACAGCAAAGGAATTCCAGGCAGGTCATTGGGTGAGGTTGGTAGCCAGCGGATTCGCGTCGATGCTTGCGTTTGTCGGACTGCATAAATTCTATCGCCAGTAGAATTTGTCGCCAAAGAATTTTATACAGAATTATGAAGATAAAAACTACAGTCGTTTGCTTACCTGTTCGTGATTTGGACAAAACGCTTGCGTTTTACAAAAACGCGCTTGGTTTTTCCGACGCGCAGATTGACGAAGGAATCATTGCGCTCGAGCTTCCCAATCTCTCTCTATTTCTCATGGAAAAATCCGCGTTCGAAACCTATACCAAAAAAGCAGGCCGGGATGCGCAATTTCCAGACAACAATGCAGGAGCAGTGATTAGTTGCGCCATGGAAACAAAAGAGGAAGTGGACACCATTTTGGAGAACGTGCCAAAATATGGAGGCACCGCACCGGCAAAGGCAACCATTGACGAAACATCGGGCGGATACACAGAATATTTTACCGATCCTGATGGCCATTTGTGGGAGTTGGTATATCCGCAACAACAATAACCAAAAAACTATGAACAAAATCACCATTGTGAAACTATTGTTAACGCTCCGATTGAAAAGGTATGGGAGTGTTGGAATAAACCGGAGCATATAAACGGCTGGGCGCTTGCCGACCCTTCATGGGGCGCAGAAGCCAAAGAGAACGACGTACACGAAGGAGGAACATTCAAAACCGTCATGTTTGCAAAAGACAAAAGCGCGAGTTTTGATTTCACCGGCACCTATGACAACGTAGTAGAACATAAACTGATCGAATACACGATGTCCGACGGGCCGCCATGCAAAGGTTGTATTTGAAAAATCTCCGGACGGTGTCAAGATTACGGAGACATTTGATCCTGAAACAGAAAATACTGAAGAAACACAGCGAGCCGGTTGGCAGGCAATCTTAGATAGCTTTAAAAAATACACAGAGAGTAATTAAGGGAGCAACCCCCGCCGTTTTATACTTTCCGCCCAAAACGGCGGGGGTTGTTGTGCGCGCACTGGGAGGGTGGGGTAAGCACAAAGAGTTACCACGAACACCACCGGAGCCACGGAACGAACACCAGCAAACACCGGAGAGGCTTTGCGAACGAATGTGAGCGGCCAGTGCGAGGTGTTTGCGAAGTGTGAGCGGACGTTCAAGCTACCACAAAATGCGGAGAGGAAGCGCCTCGGGCCGACGCGAACGACGAAAAAAGGGCGACACTATGCCACCAACCATGCTATATTTTAATTACTAGCCCTTTTGGAGGAGTGAAGCGGCGGCAGCAAAACCAAAAATTTCCTTCTCCTCTTTCCGCCTTGCGGCGGGGGGTCTGGGGGGAGCCACACAAAAAAAGGAAATTTTTGGGTTTGCTGCGCGCGACCAGCGGGAGCGCATCCGAGGCGCGCAGAGAGCATCACCACGCGCTCCCTGCCTGCGCCGAAGCCTCGGCAGGCAGGCGCGCGTACGATTTGGTTCAGAGTCACCACGCACGCGGAGCGTGCGCAGATCAATCGCCTCGCGATTGGAAAAAGGTTCGCGCAAAGGATATAATTTCACCGCTTTTTATGATTATCTCTCTCATTTTTACCACGCTAATTTTTTTCTTGATTTTGGCCATGATTATGGGTGCGCCGGCTGTTTTTAGCAAAAAGCCGACAGTCGAGCGGATGATTGATTTATTGAGACTTAAGCCAGGAAAAAAAGTAGTTGATTTGGGAGCAGGTGATGGCCGGATTGTCATCGCCGCTGCCAAAAGCGGGTTGCAGGCAGTTGGGATCGAGATAAATCCGTATCTAGCACTATTAGGCTATTTTAATATCATCAATAGCGGTGTGGGACATCGGGCAAAAATCAAGCTAGGGAGTTATTGGAAAATAGATTTAGGGGAATATGACGGAGTTTTGGTTTATGGTATTCCCTCAATGATGAGAAAGTTGAGTGCTAAATTAAAAGCTGAATTGAAACCGGGCACACCGGTAGTTTCAAATGCTTTCCAAATTCCGGAGTTGAAATTAGTGAAAAATGAGATGGTAGGAAGCGATAGGATATACTTATATGAAATTTAGCATCTAGGGCAAATTTTGTACTGCTTCCGTAGTTCAATGGATAGAACACAGCCCTCCGGAGGCTGTAATGCGAGTTCGACTCTCGCCGGAAGCGCTGGATTGTGGTTAAATAAAAGGGTGATGTTCAAACGAGTAATATTGCCATTTTTTTTGAGTTTTGGGGCTGGCGGGATGATGGTTTTGCTATATATCTGGTTGCCACAGTATCTGCTCAAGCAGATCATGCCGCAAGAGAAGTTACTAGCCCAAGTGGAAGCACCGCTGATTTTGGCTTCCCCCTCACCTTCTCCAGATCTGTCTCCCGCCACAGTCATCATCCCTAAACTTAAGATAACTGCGGCAGTGGAAATGTTGGGAGTGACTGAAACCAATAATTTGGCAGTGCCTAAAAATGCCGGCAATGTGGGTTGGTATATGTATGGCCCCAAGCCATCAGAACCAGGCAATGCAGTGATTGCCGGACATTATGATACGCCCACAGGTAGGCCGGCAGTATTTTATTATTTGGACAAATTGGAAAAAGGTGATGAAATTGAGGTGATTTCGCAAAATGCGGTCAGAAATATATTTATTGTTGTAGATAAAGCCACTGTGCCATATGATAAATTTCCCAATGAAGAGGTGTTTTCCACTCGGCCGGGGGCAAATTTAAATCTCATCACTTGCGGGGGGATTTGGGATCCAGCCAAAAGAACTTATTCCCAAAGACTTATAATTTACACCGTATTAAAATCATCACTAAACGAAAGTCAATCATGAAAGCTGAACAAAACCAAGTGATAGTTGAGTCAAAATTTTTGTGGGGGCGGTTGCTGATTCCAATTTTGCTTTTGGTAGGGTTAGCTGTCACGGCATATGTGGTAAGAAATTTTCCTCAAGTTGAGCAACGGGCAATTGTAATTTATCCTTCCTCGACGCCTTTGATGTCACTGGCACCCTCACCCTTAGATTTAGCCACTCCTTATATCCGACTGCATACGAACAAAGACAAATACCCATATCAAGCAAGCGTACCGGTGGAAATTTTTTTAAATACCGGTGATATGGAAATAAGTGAGGCGCATATCAGCTTATCTTACGATCCGCATTTTTTTTCTCTTGCACCAAATGATATTAAAGTTCTTGATGTTTTTACCAGTTTCGGATTGGAAAATTTAGCTGAAGGCAAGTTGGATATGACTTTATTTGTACCGCCCCAGCAAGATTATTTACCAGTAAAAACTGATACGGAAACAAAAATTGCAATCATAAATTTTAAAACCGGTAGTGAGAGCACGGATAAAGCTGAGATCCGCTTGATTTTTAGCAAAAAATCCATCGAGGGCACGAGTTTGATTGAAGCAGGTAAGGAGCGCGGGGTGCAATTGCAAAATGCCCTGGAAAACGTTTCCGGAGTCAGCTTTGAGATCTCGCCTTGAATCTTTGAAAAATTGTCGCCGAAACCTATTTTATATTTGATTTGGTGACTAAATAAACTCCGAATAAAATCAAAATCGAACCTAAGACATATCCCCGGGTCAACTTTTCCCCAACTAGAAGCAGATTAAACCAGATAGCCAGAAGCAATTCCAAGTATTGTTTGATGGATACAACCGCTGAAGATAGATGTTGCAAAGCAAACTGAAACAGCAGTAGGGCGAAGATGGTTACAAAAATTGCTAAATAAAAAAGTAACACCCAAATATGTAGAGTCATTTGGGGCGTAATCACTAGTATTTGCTGGGGGACAATCAGTAATATAAATGTCAATAGATTTAATACGACCGAAACGAAAGTCGGGTTTAATGGGGTAATCAATTTTTGAGTTAAAACCAAGCGGGAACCGACAGTATAAAGTGACCAAACGAAAACCGCCACAGCTATAAGGTGATTGCCGGTGAAATCGCCATAAAGAGTTTGTTCAGTAAAATATAAAGGTAAAAGGACAATAATACTGACCCCGACAAAACCCATAATTAAACCAGCCAGTTTGATAAAAGTCAATTTTTCTTTGATCCAATAATGAGCCAATATAGCCGCCACCAGAGGAACGGCACTATAAATAATCACAGCAGAGTTGGCCGTGGTCTTATCAATGCCAAAATAAAACAAAAGCATATTTAAAACAGAAAACACAGCTACAGAAACCGATAACCAAAATTGCTGATTTAAAATCACCCCCTTTGTTTTATAAACAAAGGTAACAGAATCATGCTGGAGATAAAAAAGCGCCAAAAGCCAATTTGATACAAGGAAATTTCCTGGAGCAAAAGTTTGGTAACGGCTCCGGCAGTGCTTCAGATTAGCGATGCCAGCAAAACCGCCAGTAAGGCTTTAGTTTTCGAAGACATGAGGAAATTATACCGGAATTGCTTTTAGTAAAGCCAGCAGTACAATTGAGGGATGGAAATCAGGCGGTTGAAAAAATAGAACGTGGTGTGGCGCATGCTGCAGGTGAAAAGAGCACCCCGGAAAAAGGCAGTATACACCGCAAAGGGTATCGGTGTGGGGCTGGGCTCAAAAATAGGTTCGGGTGTCGGTCCAATCGGGGGACTTGGTTCAATACTTGGTGTTGGATGTGTAGTTGGGCTTGGTTCGATCAGCGGAGAAGGTTCTGCAGTTGGAGATGGTGATAATTCGGGACCGGCCGAAGGTATCATAGTTGGAGTCGGAATCGGGGTTGGTGGAGGTTCTGATGTGGATGACGGTAAGACAGAGGGTTCTGGAGGGGCACTGGGTGTTGGTTCTGGACTTGGCGCTGCACTTGGAGGATGGTGTCGGTGAAGGTAATTCCGGTTCTGGTGATGCGCTGCTGTTTTGGGGTTGTGAAACACTTCTCACGATGAAATCGTTACTGTTATCATCTGTGTCTTGACCATTTCCGGCAAATTCATGACTGCCGCCACTTTCCATATCAGCTGCGGATGTGGCTCCTGGCGCTTTGCGTTCCACACTTCCATTGTTTGGGGGATTATCAATAGCAGCTGTTTCAGAAGAGGAGGCATTACCTAAACCTACCAAATCTAGGATAATACCGTTTTCATCATATAAAGTGAAAAAATTGTCTGCAGCAAGCGATCTGGTAGTTGTATAATCATAAACTTGATCTGCTGAGGGAGAGGCAAGAGATTCATCAGATGTAATCAGATAAAAACCATGTGCAGGGATAGTGCCGGAAAAGTCTACTAGCAAATCTATTGTGGGTGTACCGTCTTGTGGCTGTTTAGTTAATCGCCAATTACTAAACATTACTGGAGTAGCAGATTTGTTGTAAAGTTCTATAAATTCATCACTGGCGCTTGCTGTTGTACGGAGTTGAATTTCCGATATCACCACATGTGGACTTATCGATATGACAGATTGGGGTGCTTTGGTAGTGAAGATAAGTAGGGTAAGCAAGAACAGCAGAAGGGAGCTGAGGACGATGTTTAGTGTTCTCTTTTTCATGGGCAGGAGGATAAATTATGGAAATATTATGCGAAGAGTATAACTAGGTTAAGTAGACAAAGTGTATCATTTGCCAAATAAACTAGATACAGTATTATTTGGTCTGATGTAATAAATTGAACCATGTTACGGTATAATATTTCCTTAGGGAAGGGTCGCATAGTGGTCTAGTGCGAACGCTTGGAGAGCGTTTGTGGCCGCAAGGTCACCGCGAGTTCGAATCTCGCCCCTTCCGCCAATTTACAATTTCGGCATTTTCGGGGGATGTTGCCTCGCTGCGGATTTGCCACCTCTCGGCAAAATTTATAATCTGTTCATTGAAAGGGCTTCACCAGTTTCATCTAATCCCATAACCGGTGCCACCTTTATTGCTGACAATGAAGACATTACATTACCTTCTGGAGTTTCAGTATTTACTCCATAAATAATTCTTGAAAAAGATTCGCAAAAATTACTATCAAATGCGGTTAAAAGTATCATGACCCACTTTGTTTATTGATGCTTATAGTCCATCTAAATTTAATACAAAATAACGAGGGAATTTCTCAATTCTCTAAACAACCCGATCTGTCACAGCTTGAAAGAGAGTTTGAGGACATCGTGAATTCGATCAGATTTTTGTAATTCTTCTATTGGATCTTCACATCTTTCCCATCTATTTTTTCATTGGAAATGAGGACGGAAAGAACTGCGCCATTTGTATCAATCACACTTAAGTTCCCACCGTTTTGGGCACAAAGCATTTCATTAAACTCTTTTTCCAAACCACTGACTCCCTGATACGAGGTTGGACTATAAAGTAAGGTGCCAAATTCCTCGTAGATCACATTGCCAACCTGGCCGATATCCCGGTTGGTAAGACGAGCAGCATAATTTCTGAACGGCCAATCCTGCAAAATGATCTCGTCATATTTTTGTAGTTCGGTAATGGTTTGCTTATCCAATATTTTTGGGGGGACACCGATGGTTTGGGGCAAGTAGCCTAGAGAGTTGTTATATAACCGCAGGTTCAATCCCAAACCGGAAATTCGTTGATCAAATATGTTTTCCAGAAGTCGAAACAGATTTTCTTTTTCTTCAGCCACCACCTGATTTGGAATTATGGAGATCATTGTTCCATTTGTATCTTGAGCCAAGATTTCACCCTCTGGACTTAATATTGATCCCCGCCTGGCCAGCTCAACCTCGGTTTTGAGTCTCGTGCCGTGGTTAAACATCGGGTACAAATTTTCCCACTGCCAAAGTATTTTCCACTGGCCGCTTTGCTTAACCACGGTAATGGTGGGTTGATGCTCAAAACAACCCAAATTGCGGGTGCAGTATGTGATATTAAGGCTGAGATTTTGCGGAGAGGTGAAACGGGAAAATCGTTTTTCCTGCCAATCAATTTTTACATTTTCAATCTCACCATCATAAAAAGAAGTGAGTCCGATGGTATGGAATTCAGCCTGCGACAGATGTTGCTTGGTTTCACCTGTGATAAATTCATACATGTCTTGGAAAAAGCCGTGTTGCCATGAATAAAAAAATTGGGTTAATGTGTCATTGGGTTTGGGAAAAAGAACGACTAAGGAGTAAAGTAAATTGACGATTAAAAAAGTCTGCAGTAGGCCTTCTTTTAAACGAGACTTGATACGCCAAATAAATCCCACCGTTCCCAGGTAAAAAAACGGTAATAACAACACCAAAAAACGAGACCAAAAAGGCACCAGATTGAGAATCAGAAACATCGAAAGTAAATAAAAAGTCAGAGTTTGAGGTATAACTCGATCCCTTTTACTCCCCTCCATTTTTAGCAACCCATAAATACCAATTACAGTGATGATAGGCCAGACTGCGCTCCATTCATGTCCATTTTCCCAATTTCCACTAAAGATATCCCGTTGTCGGTTCACTAGAAGTTGGGTTATGACATTGCCGAATTTAGGTGTGAGCAAATTACCGCGGTAAAAATTGATAACCCATTTTTGTACTGCTAACCACTGCGATAGACTATGGCCCTGGAGAAAATACGGTAGATAGGGTAACAAATATCCGGTACCAAAACCGATGCCCAATAAGCTATAGACTATAAAAGGGGCTTTTTTCTGCCACAACAACCACAGCGCGCTGATCAACAACAAGGGCAGAAAAACCGCAATTTTCGTTTCGGCAAACAATCCCAATGCTAGTCCGCAAATAACTGACAATATTAAATCAGATTGCGATGTTTGCGAGCGAAACAGTTTGACCAACAGCAGAAAAAATAGCAGTAGCAAATCAAGTTGCAAAACGTCGAGCATGGCAAGAGTGAACTGATTGGTGAGCAACGGATCAAATAAAAACAGCAATGCAGCAAAAACTGCCAGCAATTGATTGCGGGTTAATTCGTGGGCTAGTAAATATAAAAGAAATACAGCCAAAAGTGTTGTCAGAATGGAATAGGCAGCTGTGTTTCCCCAAAAAACTAAACTTAAACCGATGAGATACTTGCCCAGAGGCGGGACTTCGGCATTAAGCATGGTCGGGTCTGCGCCCTTTACCATCAAGTAGCCCTCAATTTTGTACAAACCGTCATCACCCAGAGTTCGGGGTGAGAGAGCCATGCGCCACTGACTGTGATCAAACCGGTCCTGCCAATAAGCCGCGTCGTATTTGAAAAAAAGCAAAGCACGTTGGGTGTAGAGGAGAAATAGGATATAAATTATTCCCAAACCCAAAAGGAAGTACTGCCTCTTTTTCATAGGTTTAATTATAGCAAGCTGATTTGTGCAGTTTTTTCTGCCCTTTTGGCTGAATTTCTTGGTCCTTTCATCTAAATATCACCGTCTCTTTATCCCCTCTTGATATAATAGCCTCATATGGACCAACTGGACCTTATCCGCCAAAAAATAAACATCGTAGATCTCATTGGTGAATCGGTGACACTCAAAAAAGCTGGCCGCAATTTCAAAGCCCTTTGTCCGTTTCATAGTGAAAAAACACCGTCATTTATCGTCTCGCCAGAACGGCAAATCTGGCATTGCTTCGGTTGTGGCAAAGGTGGGGATATTTTTGGATTTTTGATGGAACTAGATCGTTTGGAATTCCCGGAAGCACTGCGGATTTTGGCCCAGCGTGCCGGTGTCAGGTTGGAAAGACGGCCGGAAGAAAGCGCTGCAGCTAAAATCAAGCAAAGACTTCTGGCTATCCATCATCTGGGTAGTGAATTTTATCACTATTTGCTGACACAGCATAAAGTGGGCGAGGGAGCAAGATTGTATTTAAAAGAACGGGGTATCTCTGATGCGGCGATAAAAACTTTTTACTTAGGTTTTGCACCTTTTGGCTGGGATAATTTGAGTAGGTTTCTGCGCAAAAAGGGCTATACTGACAAAGAGCTGATCCAGGCCGGGGTGGCTTTGCCGGGACAGCGCGGTCTCTATGACAGATTCCGCGGCAGAGTGATATTTCCGCTCAAAAATTATCGAGGTGAAACTATCGCTTTTGCCGGCCGCCTACTGAAAAAGGTTGCTAAGGAGGCCAAATATATCAATTCTCCGGAAACTCCTATCTATATAAAAGGCGAGACCTTATACGGATTGGATGTGACGCGAGAGGCGATCAGGAAAAATGGTAGTGCCGTGGTGGTAGAGGGAGAGTTTGATCTGATTTCCTCGTTTCAGGCCGGAGTGGCCAACGTAGTAGCGATAAAAGGGACAGCACTGACCGAGCCGCAAGTAAATTTGCTTAAAAGATTTACAGGCAAGTTGATTTTGTCACTTGATGCTGATACAGCCGGTGAGGCCGCTGCCCGCCGGGGTATTGAAATAGCAGATAGAGCCGGGATGGAAATCAAAGTCGCGCCGATACCTACCGGCAAAGATCCGGATGAAGCAGCCCGGGAAAACCCAAATTTATGGAAAAAGACGGTTGAATCAGCGGTCCCGTTTTATGATTTTTTGTTTGATTCAGCCATTTCGCGATTTGATAAGAATAGTGCTTATGGCAAAAAACAAATCAGCGATGAGGTTTTGCCGGTAATCAAAAAAATCACCAACACCATAGTTCAGGCTCATTACTTGAAAAAAATTGCTAGCATTTTGGATGTGTCTGAAGAGAAGGTGATTGAGGCAATGAACAAAATCAAAATTGGACGCGGGGAAACATCAATAGCACCAATCACCATGAAACCAAAAACACACGAGCAGTTAGTAGAGGAATATTTATTGTCTCTGGTCATCCAACATCCGGACGTAGTCCATTCGTTGAGGTTGGTTACCGATAGTTTTGACCCGTCGGATTTAGAAACACTGCCGATAAAAAAGATTTTTTGGGAATTGATTGATTTTTTGGCTGGAAACAATAACTTTGATTTGGACAAATTTGTGAAAAAATTACCAGCCGAACTGGTGCAAACTTTTGACGAAGCATATTTGCGGGATTTTTCCGCTTTGTCCGACCCAGAAAGACTTGACAAAGAGATTTTGACCACCATAAATAATATCAAAAAAGGCCGTAGTCGCAGGATAATCAAAGAACTTACGACTAAAATCAGCGGCTTGACAGAAAACGAAGAGGAGGAATTGGAGCGTCTTAATAACCTTTTAAAACTAGAAACAGAAAAATTGAAAACTTTGAGTTAATTTTACTGATATAATTGAGCAAAATAATATAAAATTTATCCTTGATTCCGACTTTGTCAGGATAAAGATCACCTAAAAGGGTGAGTGAGCGAAATTGCACCAGAGGGGAAGCACTGAATCTGTGTTTCCCGTAAGGAATTTGTATATGAAATCAAAACCTATCACCAGTGTTAAGGATTTGCTCCGTGAGGGCAAAGAGAATGGCTTTTTGACCCAGGATGATATTCTGGCGGTTTTCCCCAAGCCCGAATACCACCTGAAAGAGGTGGATGATCTTTATGACAAACTGATGAAGTTGAAAATCGACGTGTTTGAAACCACCTCCCAAGATGAAGAACGCGAGTTATCCAAAAGTGTGGCTAATATCGAAAAAGAACTGGCAGCTTTGGCCAAACTCGACAAAGGCGCCATATCTGATCCAGTGCGCATGTATTTGAAGGAAATCGGCCGGGTGCCGCTTTTGACCTTTGCCCAGGAAATTGATTTAGCCAAAAAATATGAGGCCAATGACTTCAAAGCCAAGCGGAAGTTGATCGAGGCCAATTTACGATTGGTAGTTTCTATTGCCAAAAAATATATCGGCCGGGGGATGAGTTTGTTAGATTTGATTCAGGAGGGTAACCAAGGGCTGATAAGGGCGGTGGAAAAATACGACTGGCGCAAAGGTTTTAAATTTTCCACATACGCCACTTGGTGGATCCGTCAGGCGATCACCCGGGCGATCGCTGATCAGGCCCGTACTATCCGCATCCCCGTACATATGGTGGAGACGATCAACCGTTTTATCCGCACCTCCCGTCGACTGATGCAAGAGCTGGGTCGAGAGCCGACAGTGGAAGAAATTGCCCAAGCCTTGGAGGTCGATGTGTCAAAAGTACGCGAAATTATCAAAGTGTCACAAGAGCCTACTTCTTTGGAAACACCGGTGGGTGATGAAGAAGATTCACACTTAGGCGATTTTATCCAGGATACATCAGCACCATCCCCATATGATGCTACTTCCCGGCAGCTTCTCAAAGAACACATGGAGGAAGTCCTAGATACACTTACTGATCGGGAAAAAAGGGTTCTGATTCTTCGTTTTGGTTTGGAAAATGGCCGACCGCGCACCCTTGAGGAAGTCGGCCGCGAGTTTAATGTGACACGGGAGCGCATCCGCCAGATAGAGGCCAAGGCACTGCGGAAACTCCGCCACCCAAGTAGATCCAGGAAGTTAAAAGATTATCTTGAATAGAATTTGAATTTGTTTATAGATTCTCGTTTTACTCACCAGGGGGCGATCACAGTAGGTATAGTTGTGGTAGCTGGTTTCATTTGATCGTATAAAAGATTTTTTTATCACCAGTAATTTTTTTATCAAATCTTGAATCTTAATTTAGAGTTGAAGACTCTTATAACAAACCTCAAGATCGCAAAAATCTGTGATTATTGTTGGCTATCTTATATAATTTATCGAACTACCAAAGATTCAGGTTCAAAAATATCAAAAAATCCCACTTCAAGAGAATCAAAATCAATGTTTCGGATTTACTCTTTAGGAGTTGGTCGATAAATAATGATTGACGTTTCTGATTTATCTGCCGTTTCTTTGTCGACGTTTTTTTCTTGGGGGGTTGGGTGTGTTCCAATAACAGAATCAGTTTGATTCGCATAAGTTTACAGTAGAGAAAAATCTTTAACTAGAATATGTCAAACATTAAAATCACTTACTTAAATGCTTGTTTTATATAGAGGATACCGATACTGGGTTTTCAGATACAAAGACTTCACAATCAGTGGCGAAATCGCTATAATTCCCCTGTTAACCAATTTAAATATATAGCAATTGAATAATTTAATTTTTATTCTGGTATGGCTTTCATCCTAGGCAGATGTGCCTTTGGTGGACCATGGTAGTTATGATGTATTTTATTTGTTTAGTGAAGTGCATAAAAGATCAAAAGTGATACGTTGAGTTCACAGAAAAACAACCAGAGAAGTGATTAAACGATTATGATCAAGGCTCCAATAAATAGACAATATGCAATAAATCATTTAAGTTGGTTTATCAAGAAAATTATATTATTTAACCAGAGACATAAAAAATAGAAAAATTTTTATAATCTGGTCAAGAAATAAAATTTCTAGACGTTATAATTCCGGTGTAGCTCAATGGTAGAGCGGCTCCCTGTTAAGGAGAAGGTTGTGGGTTCGAGTCCCCCCGCCGGAGCCAGGCTTGACGAGAAGCAAAAAAAGCTATCTTGTCAAACGGTTTTGTCCAGTCAAATCGGACTTTTCTGCCGCTAAGCTGTAAGTTCTGAAGTGTCATCTTCAAAATTAGCCGTTTTTCGTGAACTTCAGAACTGCCAAATAGTTTTCCAGCTTTTTAGCAAGTTTAAGAATGTATTCTGAGGTCAAATAATACTCTTTATCTGTAAAATGAAGTCTATTTATTTTGTCTTTAAGTTGTGTTTGCCCTTAGTCCGTACTGCTTACTAAGTAGGGAAGTTTGCGGTGAAAAATCGCCTGTGTCACCAGCTATTTCCAACTGATGTTTGGGAAAAATCAAAGTTGCAGTTCAGATAGGTTTTATTTCAGTATTTCGACAAAAACTGATATTTAGAGTAAATTAGTTTAGCCAAGACAAAGATACCCTGTTCACCTGGTGTAGCCTCCCGTATCTTTTTCTTTATTAACAATCCTTTTATGATCCAGACAACTCTCTGCATTCGTTGCGGTTCAACCAGAATTGTGGCTAAACGATGGGAAAAAGATGGAATTATTTTTATCCAGACAGTTTGTCCAGATAAAAAGTGTCAAAAAATTGTAGAAAGACAGTTGGAAAAACGCAACGAGCACTTGGCTTCATTGCAGGCTACCTCAGCCGAGAGGAGAAAATCCATCCAGTTGGGACGACAAAAATACTCTAAAGTACCCCCAATATTTAAGAAAAACTAAAACGCTTTTGATTAAATCCTTCTCATTTCGTGCAGTTGGGCCAAGCACTTGGGCCAGAAGTTGCAAGTTGGAAAGCCGCAGTTTTGATCGCTTCTTCAGCATCAAAGCGCAAATCTGCATTACCTTCTAAATTCATTCGCGCACGTGTTGCCGCCCACGAACTAGCAGTATATTGGTATAGACCACCATAACCCAAGAATTTTGCTTGAGGATTATAGCCTGACTCACAGGCTGCAATTTTTTTTAAGAGTTCTTCATTGACACTGTATTCATTGGCATATTGAGTAAACCATTTATCAAGTTGTGCTCCGGTGACAGTTATCGGAGTAGGTGTGGGGATTGACAGAAGAGATGGTGATGATTCAGGAATGGGGGTAAAACTTGGAGACGGATCAGGTGGTGATTTAATAGTTGGTGATGATTCTATATGAATAAATTCTCCAGAGGTTGGTGATGGATGGAGTATTGGAGCAAGCTCAAGTTCCAGTGTGGGGGTGGGTAATATTGTGAGAGATGTGGTAGGGTGAGGAGATGGGGCAATTTCGATAACTATATTTAAATTGTTTGTATCGGCTGAAACAGTATCCAAAACTCTTGTTGGTTCGGTTACATTTAGAATGCCGGAAGTGCAAATCAGCGATGCTAAAAAAGAAACCAGAAAAATTTTGCTCATTTTTCCAACAAAAGGGAATTATACACCAACCGGAAAAATTTTTCATAAAAAAATCTTTAGCTTGCATCAAGTGTGGTCAATCTAATATAGGCTGTGCAAAGATACTTGGACAGGTTTGAAATTTTGCTTGTAATACACGATTTTGACAAATTCAATCCTGGCTGCCTCAAGATTTGCTTGTTGGTGATAGATTTCACCTCGGAACAGATATAGTTCAGAAAATGCCCGATTGTGAGTAATAAAAACAATATCGGTGATGGTAAAAATGCACTGATAAATTCCCATTTTGAAATATAATTGGATAAGTTCGTCTGTTGCTGAATCAGAATCTGCTCTTTCTCCAGCGGTAAAAAGACAAGCGTGACAAAAAACGCAACTGACACATTAATTGCTTGGAATGTTGGTACTTATATGCATGACTCCAATCTTCACCAAAAATGAAGGCAAGTTGCCTGCGGAAATCATATTGTACAGCCGGAACTTGCGGGGTAACGACAGTCATTTTGATGCTATGATAGTAGTTGCGGGTAAATGCAGCGGCACTCTGAATCGAAACAGTAAAATTTTGGACCAAATCGATTTTTTGGCCAACCAAGGAATTATTCCCAAGTCTGCAAAAGATATGAGCAAAATTTTATTTATGGTGCGGTAGCTCCGGAAATTCACCGTCAGCTCCCAAAAATCATTGACGAATTTAAAGCAACCTATAATGTTTAATAGATTGCAGAATTTAACATTCCGGTACTATGATTTCATCGCTGTAACAGTAATTAACATCTCCGCAATAATTCTCCGATTGAACAATTTTTCTGCCCCCATTTATGACGCTTATTATTTTCGGCAAACCCAGACCGCAACTGTGGCTCGGAATTTTTATGAGAAAGGGATAAATCTACTTCGTCCGGAACTTGACATATTTGGAATAGGTAAAGAACAATATTTGATTTTGGAAAGTCCGCTGTATCAAGCAGTTTATGCAGCCTTTGCACATATTTTGGGCTTTTCAGATACATTGGGGCGGGCGATTTCGATAGCTTCGAGAATAGTCTCCGGTTTACTGTTGTATTTATTGGTTTTGCTTTTATCAAAGAAGAAAAAACTGGCGTTTTTATCCATGACGATTTTTTATTTTTTTCCGCTGGCGATTTTTTCCAGAAGAACAGTGTTGATTGAGTCATTTGTGTTGATGCTGCATTTATTGGCGCTCGTACTTTGGATTTTATGGTTAAGACATCAAGGCATAGGTTTTTATCTGCTGGTTCTACTCATAACAATTTTAGCCATTATCAGCAAAATCATTTACGGCCCCTTTTTACTATTATTTATAGCGGTTTTATTAGTTGTCGAAAAAGGCAAGCGTGAACTTATTAGAGTGGAAATGATGTTTTTTTCGGAGTCGTGGTTTTGGCGGTTTTTAGTTGGCAGGCATTGGCAAATCAGCTCAATACTTTATCCGGTCACGGATTTTTTACTTCGGAAAACACCGAGCACTGGATCTGGAATGTCGGGTATTTTTCCGAGAGATTAAAACTCAAAGCTTGGAAATTGAGGATCAATGATATTTTGGGTGGGATAACCAAGTTGGGTGCGTTGGCTATGAGTGCCGGGGCCACATTTATTTTATTTCACAAAAACAGAAAATACTTTATTTATTTAGTTTGGATTGGAATAATGTTTATATATTATCTTTTCTTTTTTCGAATCCAGTCACACATTTATTATTTCCTGATTGCACTGCCGAGTTTGGCGGTGCTGGCAGCGGTGGGAATTTGGGCAGGATACGAAGTGCTTAAAATATATTTTAACCGCAAAATTGCTAGGGTAGTTATATTTATTTTTTTGTTGGCCTTTTTGTACAAAGGTGGTAAAAATGCGCAAGGATTTTTTGTGGTGCATACGGATATTGCGGAAAAGATTGAGGTACTTAATCAAGAACTGGTTATACCAGGACCGGTGGTTTTGATTTTTCCCAAGTGGGACTGGAACAGTGTTTATACATATTACACTCATAGAAAAGGGATAGTTTTGGATATTAAAAATCTGGATCAATTGTCACAATATCGAGCCCAGGGGTATAAATACAGCGTGTTTATTGATTTTAAACCTGAAGAGATCAACCAGCATTTATTAGATCAATACAAATTGCAGGAAACTCATCGTGGGGCCAATGTAATAATCAGTGAAATGTGAAAATTTTTAAGGCTAAAAACTTCGATGTTTCGAAACATCGAAGTAAATAAAATAGAAAAAAATTATTTCAATCGCCTCTGGTTATTTGCTCCTGAATATATTGCTGCACTTCCGACCAACGGTTTTCACCGGCTTTGGGGATGATGATGAAAGCGCCAGCGTTCACTCCGGTAGTCAGCACATTTTCCGGACCCAAGTTTATTTTGACAATTTTATACCCTAAACCATTTTTGGCTGCTGGAATTAGTTTTTCCGCGATGGACAAATTAATGTCGGTCTGCACATGGGTGGCGATTTCTTTATAAATATCGGGCAAATTATCCAAAACATTGAGACTGACCAGTTTGTTTTTAATAGCGATTAAAACTTCCTGCTGGCGTTTGCCCCGCGAAATATCACCGCTGGCAGAGCCATGGCGGGAGCGGACGTATTTTAAGGTATCACCCCCTTGCATTTTGTTGACACCCGCTCTAAAAAGCACTCTCTCATATCGACAAGGAAAATTTTTTTCCAGTTCAAATCCAGAATATTTAGCCGTAAGCTCGGCAATTTCTGCAGCAGAATGACCGCAGGGGTTGATTTCCTGTCCGCGGATCGGATACCAAGGGTCATCCAATGTTTCTGTGACATCTACTTCAATACCTTCAAGTTCTTGACCGATAATTCGCTCAAAACCCACAAAATCAACAGCGACAAAATAGTCCACATGGAGACCAGTGATTTGGGAGACAATATTTTTGGCAGTGACGCCACCCTTTTTATAAAATTGCGTCTTTTGTTCGGCAGTTTTTCCCAAAAAATTTTGGTTGACTAAAGCAGTATTGATTTTAGCAGAACCATTGGGAAATTTGACCCAGAGATCGCGGGGAATGGAGATGAGAGCCACGACTTTTTCTGAAAAATTGACATGCAGAATCTGAATGGCATCGACCAGATAACCGCCGTCATGCCCCGCGCCACCATGACCTAAAAAAAGTACTGTTAACTGGTTGATATCTGGTGATGGTAAAGGTTGATCCACCGGTTGTGCCACAGCCAGAACATTGGGATCTTCTGGGTTTTTGGGAAAGATTTTTGGCCAGACAAAAGGCAAATTGCCCAAGATAAAACCGCCGATAAAAAAAATGAGCAGTGGTTTCCATTTGAGTTGCGCTGATAAGTGCATAAGTTGAGACTATATAATATATTTGACTTGCTTAAATTATACTCTTATGATTAAATTATGGACGGACAAGCTTTTGATACAGCTCAAAATAAGCCCAAAGTGCTTCTGGTTGAGGACAATGAGACTTACCGCAAAGTGGTAAAAAACGCCATGCAGCTTGACGAGTTTGAGTATTATGAAGCGGAAAACGGCCAAAAAGCACTAGAACTGGTTAAAGCTCTCAAACCCCAAATAGTACTGTGCGATATAGCAATGCCGGTAATGGATGGAATGACGTTTTTGACTGAAATAAAAAAAGATCCAGAATTAGCGACGATTCCCATAATAATGTTGACCAATTATCAAGAAGAATTGGAAAATGCCGTCAAAGCCGGAGCAGAAGAGGCACTGCTGAAGTCATCTTTAACGCCACGCCAGCTGATTGAAGTCTGTCGCAAGCACGTGTTTGCGGAAACGCCAAATGCCACCACCTAATTCTTTCTAGTTTGGTCCAAGAAAAATATTTTTAATTTATTTCTTTGATGATAAACACTTATTACATTTTGGGATGCCTAAGAAAGTAGGTTAAGAAGGGCAGTCCGTGAAGGTCATGCGCAATTTCCAAACTCTGTAAAGGTCTGAAAGTGTCTAGGGATACAAGTTCTTATTTTTTGCTGCTACTTCAGTCAGAAACTTTACACAAAGAGCTTCAAAGGACAATTTTTTGGAAAAAAGCAAGGAAGATCCTAAACTTTTGGCCAGATAGAAGAAATTAAAAGCTGATTTTTTTGCGGTAACTGACTCCATACGGCTTCTGTCACGAATGGAACAAAAGGGTGGAGAAGTTGGAGAAATGTTTCCAGACCCTTGGTGAGAGTTTCTTTGGATAATTCTCCGCTTTTGGTTTGTTCAATTGCTTTGTCGCAAAACCAATGCCAGAATTCTTGATACAAGGTTTCGGCTGCTAAACCAACTTTTAAGTCATCGAGCTGCTCGGTGACAGTTTTGACAACTTTGGTTAAATGTTGGTTAAACTCAGCATCAGCCGCCCCACCCTGCCTGTCGGCAGGCAGGCCGACAGCCCTTTTTTTAAGAAAGGGAGCGGAGGCGTTATTGGTTGTAGGTTCGGAGTTCATGATAATGAACCTGGCTGCATTCCAGATTTTATTGGTGAAATTTCTCATCCCGCGAATTTTGGTTTCTCCGGTATTACTGTCTTTTCCAGCAGTTGTGGACATCACCAGTGCCATCCTGAGTGCATCGGCGCCGTATTTTTCCACGATATCTAGCGGATTGATCACATTGCCCTTAGATTTACTCATTTTCTGACCTTTTTCATCTCTGACCAGACCATGCAAATAAACTTTTTCAAAAGGGACTTGACCGGTGAGATATAGCCCCATCATCAGCATCCGCATCACCCAAAAAGGCAATATGTCATATCCGGTTTCCATAACCTGAGTAGGATAGAATTTATTAAAATCCGAATCTGGATTTTCATCAACCAATTTTGCATTTCGAATTTTTAACTGTGATTTTGAGTGGCTCAATAGAGTCACAAACGGCCATTGCGATGACGAAAACCAAGTGTCAAAAGTATCGGTTTCCTGTAAAAAATTTTTCCCGGGAGCGGTTTGGGAAACTTCGTATTCAGCGTTAATCGGAGCCCGCAGAGATTGTAGACCTTGACTAATTTCGTCAATTAAATATTTATTGCTCAATTGTGCCATTGTACCATTGACAATTTGGCCATCTTTATTTATGAAGGTGACTTCTAAATTGGGATATTTCTCTATGGAATACCAAATTGGCATGCGGATACCCCAAACTATTTGGCGGGAGATATTCCAGTCGTTTAAGTTTTTCAGCCAATGGATAAGAATCTTGTCATATCCTGGTCCATAAATTTTTACCTGTTTTTTCTTAAGTGCTTTAAGGACTAGTTTGGTCATCGGCTTGACTTTGATGAAAAATTGAGGCAGCGGTAGCGGTTCGATATCATGGCCGCAGCGATAACAGACTTTGACGCTGTGAGTATATTTAGCATCAATCTTTTCTATAAGTCCATTTTTAGTCAGATCATCAACCACAATCTGGCGGGCAATTTTTATTTTCAGACCCTGATATTTTCCGGTATACTCATTTAACTTTCCAGAAAAATCGATTACCTGTTTGGGTTGCGGCATTTCCGAAATGTGTCTTTGCCAGATATTCCAGTCATTGGGATCATGGAAGGGTGTGACTTTTACGACGCCCGTGCCAAACTGCGGATCGACTGCGTTATCGGCTATGACCTTGATCTTGAATTTACCCAAAAGACCAGTTGCCTCAACCATTTGACCAATCCATTTCTTATAGCGTGTATCATTTGGGTGAACTGCCAAAGCAGTGTCGCCAAATTTGGTTTCCGGTCGGACCGTGGCTAGAGTAAATGGACCGTAGTGTAGATAATAGAGCGGATCTTTTCTTTCCACATGTTTGACTTCCAGATCGGAAAAAGCTGTACCGCAATGAGTGCAATAATTGACCAGTCTTAAATCACGGTAAACTAATCCATCCTGGTGAAGTTTTATAAAAGTGTTGATCACCAATTCCACAATATTTGGGTCCAGGGTAAATTTATATCTGCTCCAGTCGGCACTCGCTCCCAGTTTTTTCATTTGCTTAACAGCTATACCAGAATTTTCCTGAACATAATTCCAAATCATCTGATATAGGGTCTGCCGGTCAAAATCAAAACGGGATTTACCCTCTTTTTTAAGCTTTTTTTCAAAAACGAATTGAGTTTCAATACCCGCATGGTCGGTTCCGGGCAGCCAAAGAGCAGCTTCGCCTTTCATCCGGTGATAACGGATGAGAATGTCTTCAACGGTGACAAACATGGCGTGTCCTATATGCAAAGGATCATTGGCATTGGGCGGTGGCATGATGATTGTAAACGGTTTTGCCTGAGGATTATCTCTGGGAGAAAACGCTTTACTTTTTTCCCACTGCTGGTATATTTTATGTTCGTACTGTTTGTGATTGTATTTGGGCTCCATAAGAGTATTGTAGGTAAAAAAGAGCTTTAGGGCAAGCTCTAAATTACATAGCGAGGTTAGACTTCCACTGATAAATCAGGTTGAGCTTCGACTGTGTGCCAGGGATGGGGGGTGCCGTAAAAATATGCATAAGCGGCGATATAGGCGGCTGAATCAACGCAAAAATGGGCAGGGGGCATGAAGAGTTGTAAGTTGTGAGTTGTCAGTTGGGAGTTAAATTTTTCTCTTAAACGCTGGTTGGCAGCGACACCGCCGGTGATAATGAGAGATTTTGCCTGATAAATTTTGGCGGCTTTGAGAGTCTTGTTCACTAAAACATCGGTGATCGATTCCTGGATTTCCTGGGCAAAGGCGCTGACTAATTTGTCATCCTGGCTTGTTCCGGATTTTATTTGTTGTTGCTTCTGGATGCGCTCTTCGGGCTTACCAAAATGACGTAATTTATCCCATTCTCTTAGCACTGCAGTTTTGAGGCCGGAAAATGAGAAGTTGAGCGAATCATCATTGATCATTGGCCTGGGTAATTTTATTTGGAGGGGGTAATTTGTGATTTGCGATTTGGCAGCCGCGGCTGCGATAGCCGGTCCTCCGGGATAAGGCAGACCGAGAACTCGGGCGGTTTTGTCAAAGCACTCACCGGCCGCGTCATCGAGAGTGCCACCGAGCCATTTGAGTGATTTTTCATTGCTCATCAAATATAGTTCCGTATGGCCGCCAGAAACAACAAGGGCAATGGCGGGGAAGGAAATATCGCCATTGTTCCATTGTTCCATTGTTTTATTATCAAATTGTTGTTTTTTGATTCTAGTTTCTTGTTTGGTGTTGTGTTCTCTTAAGAATACAGCATATATATGAGCCAGGACATGATTGACCGGAATGAGTGGTTTTTGCCACACGTAAGCTAGGGTTTTGGCTGTTTCTACTCCGACTAAAAGTGAGCCGATAAGACCAGGCCCGATGGTGACAGCGATGGCATCAATGTCTGGGGAGTGATTTATTTGGGCGAAGTTGAAGGGTTTTAGTGTCTCGGTCAAAACAGGAATTATGGCTTCTACTTGTTTGCGGGCTGCCACTTCCGGTACAATCCCGCCGTATTTTTGATGCAATTTGGCAGAAGAGGCCACTACATGGCTCAATAAATTTTGACCATTCTCCACAAGCGCCGCACTGGTTTCGTCACATGAAGTCTCTATGCCTAAAATTAGCATTTGTTTTGTGCCAATTTTATACCAGTAGTTTTTTTACAAAAAAATCCACACCATTGCTTTGCAATATGATCAAGGCGGTATTTGCTATCGCACCAAAGGGAAAAGCAGTCAGTGGAGCATAACCGATTTTGGTGAGAAAATATTTTATTATGCTGCCATGAGTAACAAGCAAGACGGTTTTATTACTATAACTGTTAGCAATTTCACGCAAAAAAGTGATAAAGCGGTTGGTGGACTGATCTATAGTTTCAGCTGTACCGATTTGCAATTTAAAATACTTATCGTCAGCGACCTTTTTGTATTGAGTGAGTAATTTTTGCAGCGCCTGATTATAATTTTCATAAGGTTGGCCTTCATATTCGCCAAAATATCGTTCTCTGAGTGCTGCTGTGGCCTGAACTGCTATTTTTCTTTCCAATGTGATTATTTCTGCTGTACGTTTGGCTCGCAGAGAATCAGATGAAAAAATTGCAGCAAAGTGAATATTTTTTAATTTTTGAGCGATTTGCCGTGCTTGTTTTTCACCAGTCTTTGTCAGTGGTGAATCGGTATGACCTTGGATTTTGCCTTGGATATTCAATTGGTTCTCACCATGACGGACAATATAGAAGGTGGCAAGATAATCTTGATTAGGTTCTGTCATAGAGTCATTTTACTGTATGAGTTGGTTTTTTGCAGACTGATTGGCCCGAGCAGTTTTTGATTTATCTATTCAATATGAAGAAAAAATACCGGCAAAATTTTCTTAAAAACATCTCCTGCCCCTCCCAAAATGTTGCAGATACCTTATACTTTTTCCAGATTTAAAAGTTTGATAAGTTGTGAGGTGGAGGGAGTACGGATTTTGGGAATGACGACAATTTGAGCACCCACAGCATTGGCTTGGGCGGTTTTGTTTTTTAAATGCGGATCTCCGGCTGTAACCGCGATGAATTGGGGTTTGATAAATTTTGTAAATTTTTCATAGTGCGCATCAGTTTTCATTTCCGGAAGTAATATAATATAGTTCACTGATTGAAGTTCGGATAATACTTCAGCTCTTTGTTTTTGGTTGTGGATTGGACGATTGACCCCTTTAAATTTTTTTAAATTGGCATCACTTTCCAAAGCTACCAAAAGCGTGCCGTATTTTTGTGCTGCTTTTAAAAAGCGGATATGCCCAAGATGAAGGATGTCAAAACAACCACCTGCCAAAACCAGCGCGGTTGGTTGCTGTTTTAATTGTCTAATAAATTTTGAGAGTTGATTGTATTTGATGATTTTGTCGTACATCAGCTGATTTTGGAAATTCTCAACCCTTATATTTAAATACTAAATAATTATCCAAATTTAAATTTTTTATCTTCTCAACTATTTTTTAATTTGTAATATACTGCATTTGAATTTGTTTAGAGTTGAGGATTTTTAAGTTTCGGCTTTGTCTATTGCGCTGGTCCTGTCCCCACCAGATACACTGCTTGCCAGGGAATAAAGTTTGAATAAAATGTTTGCTCGGTTAAGATCTCATCACCGCGACTGACTTTGTAGTCAAAAGCGGCTTTGATACCAGGAGCAGCCCAATCAACCTGTTTGATCACTCCCATAGGCAGGGTCGGATCGTCTTGGCGCAGTTCCGGAGGTGAGGGCAGTGCGTCCCACAGGTGCACCGGTGAAATTTCCACAGTCCGACCATCCTTTTTACCATAAAACTCAAAGGTCAATTTATAGTTGATTGTGTCGGTTTTGGCCTGGATCAAAATGTAATTTCCGGTATTATTTTCCACCTTCAGATCATAAGTTGGCGCATAGACTGTGGCATCAAAGCCGGGTTTGACACCGTCCTGTTCATAATAACTGACACGGTAAGAATGCGCATGCCGTTCTTTAATCGGCAAGCCGCTGTTTAGTGCTGCCCGAAAAAAGGTAGTAGAGACTTGACAGACCCCACCACCGTCATCCAAAACGGTGCGGCCTTGTTTGATCACATAAGCCTGTTTATAACCGGTGGCAGCTGAGATGTCACCGAGTGCCTGGTTAAATGAAAAAATTTCACCAGGGGCAATCAATATGCCATTGATGCGAGATGCAGCCAACGCAATGTTATGCACCCGGCCGGGGATTGAACCCCGGAAACTTGATTCCCCCACACCAATGAGCTCCGTAATACCATAACCATTGATATCCTCCGTGGCTATAGTTGGTTTGACGGTGATAACCGGTAAATTAAATACAATATCAGGTTCAAACCGATTTGCAGTAGATATCACCTGCAGGCGATCAGTAAATTGATCCATAAATACATTTGTATCCAACATTCGGCCATCTTTTGAGACTTTGAAAGCTGTGACTTTGCCATCTTTAAATTCAAATAAGGCATTTTCCGGCTCAATATTTATTTGTTGACTCAAATAATTCAGCGTCTCGGATAAAAGTTCGCGGTTCCAAAAAAACAACGGCTTGAGTTCTATGCCAAAAATTAGGGCGTGTAGTTTTTGAAAATTATCAGCTAACAGGTTTCCAGAGCGCCCAATAGAAATGGCTTGATGTGCTGCTAGGGGAGCGTCATATCCAATTTGGAGATCTCTGGCGGACAAAGTAGCAATTTTATCTTCAAATTTCAAGGTAAAGCGCAGATTTTGGAAGGAAATATTTTTCTCTGCCCAATAGCTCTCAATTTCAGCTTGGGTTAGACCAGTTGCATTGAAATTTTGGATTTTGACTCCGGCAAACGCGCGGTTTTGGTATTTTTGCTCATAGGCATATATAGCCGCGGAAACTAGGACTATAAGACCCAAAATGATCCCCCAAACGAAAAAGATTACCGGCCTGAATTTTGAGAGTTTGGGTAAAGCTTTTAAAATTTTGTGCGTTTTTGGTTTTTTACTCATCAACTAAGTTATTATTTTCTTGCTCCTTTCTCATGTTTTGATGTAGATATGATACCATCATATATGTAGCTTGACGTAATAGTCTCGCAGAGAAGCAGCATTTTACTCTTGTCAAGACTAGATTTGACAGGGTATCATAACATAAAGTGAACGATCTGCCAAAAAACCAATCAGATGATATTGCAGCTTTTGCCGGATCCTATCCTAAACCAGATCAGGGGGCAAAAGATGCACCCCAACCCGAAACTTCTGCATTTGCAGCAGGTAGGAGTGGAATTCCAGCTAATGAACAGGCTCCGTCTCCAGCAACTGGTGGTACCACCCAACGTCAAGCGGAAAACCCCTCATCTCCATCATATCAAACTGTGGGTGAAACACCTCCTGCGATTGATATGGGCAGTGCAGCCACTGCCCCGTTTGTAGTAAGTGCAGAAGTGCCTTCCAAGTTGTCTTCGAGCCCAAACACACCAGAAGTTGGCCCGTCAATTCCCGGTGGAGGAGATACAGTAACTCCACCTGTCACTCCTCCCGGAAAAACCTCAGGAATATGGAGACGGATACTGACTTTATTAGTTTTGTTGGTGGTGATTTTCGGTTCAGGGTTTGCGGCTTTTCGCTTTTTGGGCGAGTTTATGTCACGCAATAAGCCAATAACCTTGACATACTGGGGTTTATGGGAGGATGAGCAATCTTTAAAACCGGTGATCGATGCCTATAAAAAGTCTCACCCGGATGTGGACATTGTCTACACCAAACAATCAGTCCGGCAATACCGCGAACGTCTGCAGGCTGCTATTGATCGGGGTGAGGGGCCGGATATATTTCGCTTTCATGCAACATGGGTGCCGATGCTCAAAAATCAACTGGCTCCTGCCGGCAATACTGGATATACGGCGAGTGAATTTACCTCTACTTTTTATCCGGCAGCCAGCAAAGATCTAGTTATCGGCGGCAAAGTTTATGGTGTGCCGCTTATGGTTGAAGGTTTAGGTTTGTATTACAACGAAGAACTATTTCGGGCTGCCGGAGTTACCCCGCCCACATCTTGGAATGAATTTTTAGAAGTGGCCAAAACTTTGACAGTGAAAGATGAAACCGGCAAGATCATTACTTCCGGAGCGGCGCTAGGTACGACCAATAATGTTGAACATTTTTCTGATATTGTAGCCCTTATGATGTTGCAAAATGGAGCTAACCTGAAAAATCCGATTACCAAAGAAGCTCAAGACGCACTCACTTTTTATCGGATATTTGCCGAGAAACCGAACAATGTTTGGGATGAAACGCTGGATAATTCAATCACGGCATTTGCAAGCGGACGGGTGGCCATGATTTTTGCACCGTCATGGCAAGTATTTACTATCAAACAAATGAATCCCAACCTCAAGTTCCAAATCATTCCGGTACCGCAACTGCCTGGAACCCAAGTAGCGTGGGCTTCATATTGGGCAGAAGGTGTGGCTATCAACAGCAAAAATGTTGATGCGGCCTGGGAGTTTTTAAAATTTTTATCCTCCAAAGAACAAATGACGGTTTTATATACCGAACAGTCCAAATCACGGTTGTTTGGCGAGCCTTATTCACGGGTTGATTTAGCCCAAACTTTGATTAATGATCCGCTGGTTGGTGCCTACATAAAACAAGCACCCACTGCTCAAAGTTTTTTCCTCTCATCCCGGACTTTTGACAATGGGATAAATGACCGGATGATCAAATACACCGAAGACGGAATCAACTCTTTGGCCAAAGGTGTGAGTATAGAGGCGGTGTTGGAGACCATGAGCAAAGGTTATTCTCAAGTTTTGTCCAGCTATTCAGTTACACCCACTGCTCCCTAAATAACTTTCGTGGAAAAAGTAAAAGATGCGATTTTAAAAACTTTGACATATGCCGATGTTTTTGATTATCCACTGCGGGAGGATGAGCTGTGGCGGTTTTTGATTGGTAAAAAAATCACCTACTCGCAATTTACTGCCGGATTGCAAATATTATTAAAGCAAAAACAAATTGGTCAGTTAAAAAATTATTATTTTTTGCCAAATCAGGCTGCATTGATTGAACTCCGGCAGAAACGGTATCGTTTTGCCAAAGACAAACTGCGGTTGGCAGAAAAAATTGCCCGTTATATCAGATATGTACCCACAGTCGATCTGATAGGCATTTCCGGATCCTTAGCTATGAACAATACCGACAAGGAAGAAGATATTGATTTGTTTGTGGTGAGTGCGCCTCAGACATTGTTTATCACCAGAGTGTTGGTAGTGGTCTTGCTAAGTATTTTGGGTGTTAGGCGCAGACCCGGAGACAGAGAAGTGAAAAATAAAATTTGTATCAATATGTGGTTGGATGGCAGTAGATTAAAACTGCCAGAAAATGAGAGAGATTTGTTTGTGGCGCATGAAATAGCCCAACTCAAGCCTTTGTTTTCCCGAAATCTTATCTACGAAAGGTTTTTACTAGCCAATAGTTGGTTAAAAAAGTATTTACCTCATATAAAGATTATAAAGTTAAAAAGGCGCACTTTAAGTAAACCAGTTGCAGTGGCCAGAATTTGTGAAAAATTTTTAAGACATTGGCAAATAAAATACATGCAAAAGCGGCGGACAACTGAAAAGATCAGTTCAACCTTACTAAAATTTCATCCGCAAGACGCGCGCCAGCTTGTGCTAGATGAGTATAAGACTCGGTTAGCCAAATATGGGATTAAACCTTAATAATATGATAAATCACCTAAATAGGGTCTTGACAAAAAATTTTTTTGTAAATAAAATAGCAGTCATTCTAATAGACTGCCAACAGTTGAATCACCTTGCATAATATTGTGACATTGCTAGATTGTTAATAATAATTTCCCTACTGCACAATGTCACAATTGACCAATCAAATAAAATCAAACCTAAATTTGAGTAAAAATTTTTAAAATTGTATTTCAGAGGAGGTAAAAAATATGGCAAAAGATTCTCAGACACAAGTTGCTCCAGGTAAAATTAACCCGCTTTTCGATTATGTACTCATTAAGCCTTCCGAAGCCGAGGAAAAAACCGCTTCCGGCATCATCCTTCCAGAAAGTGCTAAAGAAAAACCACAATTAGGCACTGTCATGGCGGTCGGGCCTGGCGGTCACGATGATCACGGCAATAAAATACCGATGCAGGTCAAGGTTGGCCAAAAAGTCATGTATAAAAAATGGGGCGGCAATGAAATCAAAGTTGGGATGGAAGAATGGCTGTTGGTAGAGCAGAAAGATATTTTGGCAATCGTTGAGTAAATTATAAAATTTAACAAGATTTTAAGTATTATAAGGAGGGATTAATTATGGCAAAACAACTTAAATTTAGTGAAGATGCCCGACAATCATTGGTTCGGGGGGTAAATATCTTGGCCAAAGCAGTAGTGACGACTCTGGGTCCCAAAGGTCGGAACGTAGCTTTGGATAAAAAATGGGGGGCCCCAAACGTGGTACATGACGGAGTGACAGTGGCCAAAGAGATAGATCTGGAAGATCCGTTTGAAAATATGGGAGCCCAACTGGTCAAAGAAGCAGCTTCAAAAACCAATGATGTTGCTGGCGATGGCACCACTACTGCTACGCTTTTGGCTCAAGCCATCATCAATGACGGTTTTAAAAACGTAACTGCTGGAGTCAATCCAATGATTCTTAAAAGCGGGATGGAGAAAGCGGTGGAGGCAGTGGTAGCAGAAATTAAGAAGATGTCCAAAACCGTCAAAAACACTGATGTGGCCAAGGTGGCCACCATCAGCGCTCAAGATGAAAAAATTGGAGCGTTGATCGCTGAGGCGTTGCACAAAGTCGGCAAAGATGGTGTGGTTACAGTCGAGGAAGGCCGGGGTCTGGCAATGGAAATCGAATACAAAGAAGGTATGGAATTTGATAAAGGTTATGCCTCTGCCTATTTTGTGACCAATCCGGACAAAATGGAGGCTGAAGTTGAGGAACCTTATATCCTGATCACCGATAAAAAGATGTCCTCCATCCAAGATTTACTGCCATTTTTGGAAAATTTTGTCAAAATTTCCAAAAATCTGGTGATTATTGCTGATGAAATCGAGGGTGAAGCTTTGGCCACTTTGGTGGTCAACAGGCTCAAAGGCACATTTAATGTGCTGGCGGTGAAAGCTCCCGGTTTTGGCGATCGGCGCAAGGAAATGTTGCAGGACATTGCGATCCTTACCGGCGGCACTGTCATTTCTGAAGATACAGGTAGAAAGCTTGATAGTGTCAAAGTTGAGGATTGTGGTCAAGCGGAAAAAGTTTGGGCAGACAAAGAAAACTGTCGTATCATTGGTGGCAAAGGTGATCAAAAAGCCATTCTCGCTCGGATTGCCCAAATAAAAAGAGCCATCGATGAAACTACTTCTGATTTTGACAAAGAAAAACTGCAAGAGAGACTTGCCAAACTTTCAGGCGGTGTTGCAGTGATCAATGTCGGAGCTGCAACCGAGGTGGAAATGAAAGATAAAAAAGAGCGCGTCAATGACGCAGTAGCTGCCACCAAAGCGGCATTAGAAGAGGGAATTGTGCCGGGCGGGGGTGTGGCTTTGATCAAAGCCCGTATGGTGTTGCCTGATCTGAAAAAGAATCTTAACGCAGAAGAGCAGATTGGAGCTGATATTTTGTATCGGGCTTTGGAACAACCTCTGCGGATGATTGCCCGAAACAGCGGTGAAGATGACGGTTGGGTACTCAAAACCGTAGAAAAAACTCTGGCCGAGGGCAAAACCACAGATTTTGGTTTCAATGCACTGACCATGAAGTTTGGATCAATGTTTGCCGATGGTATAGTTGATCCGGCCAAAGTCACCAGATCTGCAGTCCAAAACGCAGCCTCTATTGGCATGATGGTTTTGACCACCGAGAGTTTGATTACCGACATCCCAGAGAAAAAAGAAACCACACCGGGTATGTCACCAGGAGGTATGGGTGGAATTGACTATTGAGCAATAGAATAAGTAGATGTGCAGAAAAATATAAATAGCACCAATTAGACTCCTGCTTGTTCAGCGGGTGTTTGTTTGATCAACTTTATGCAGACCCGCTTGCAATTTATATTTTTTTTGAGAATTGGCCAAACAAGGGTTCAGGGTGGCAGACTTTATATCAAGTCAGCTGTGAATTTTTCGAGGCAAAATCCTGACTTTACAAATCCCCAATATTTTTGGCATTATGGGTAAGGAAGTTTTCTGCCGCTTATTTTATTGATGCAAAAAGTTAAGTTAATTGGAGTTGGATTGGTTTTCTTCATTGCGACTTTGGCCACTTTTTCTACAGGAATATATTTTGGCCGCAGTTATTATACAACTCCAGTTGTTTTTCCAGACGGACTATTTGTAGAAAATTATCGGGAATTAGTTTTATCCACTGGGAAGATGTATCAGCAAGTGATGGCGCCCACCGCACAACCGGCTGTGCAGGGAGCGGAAACGGAAGCAAATGCAGCGCAGTTGACTCATGATTTATTGACTCCAGTGAATTTGCTGCGCAGCCACCATGGATTAGGACCACTGCTTCGAGACGAATTACTTTGTGAAAAAGCGGATCAACGATTGAGTGAACAAATTGCTCAGGGTAAAATTGACAATCATGCAGGATTTGGCCGGGTGAAAGACGAACTTTTTGCTGCAGGTTATAAGGTAGTGGGAGAGAATTTGGCCGCTGGTTTTACCACTGCGGATCAAGTGGTGAATGTCGGTTGGCAAAACAGTGCTTCACATTTAGCCCTGCTTTTATCCAGGGAATACAGTCTGGCCTGCGGAAGGTTAGACAGAAGTATTGCGGTATTTATTGCCGGACAGCGGTGAAGACTTTCACATCAAGATTATAATCGTTAATTAGTGGAATTAGTGGAGACCTCACACCCACCGGTCAAATATCAAATTTATAAAGAAGACGGGACTGGTGCTGGAGTTGTTATTGTTGTTGAACTGGAGGTGATGGCTGAAGGGGAAGCTTGTAACTGAAAATAGAGATTGTCATATTTGATCTGTTCCCGCTTCACCGGCAAGACATCCAAAGGATTAATGAGACTGTTTTTGTAATAAATTTCCAAATGCAAATGATCTCCAGTTGCCCAGCCGGTATGACCGACCAGACCAATGATTTGACCGCGTTCTACTAGTTGTCCCGGCTCGGTGTGGATCTGGGAAAGGTGGGCATATAAAGATTTGAAATCATTATTGTGGTTGATACGGACATTTTTACCGTAACCAAAGAAGCCGTTTTCTGTAGATTCAACTCGTCCTGATTCCACAGCGTGTACGGGAGTTCCTTGGGGTGCGACCAAATCGATACCCGTATGCCAGTTGGTAAAAGTTTGCGACAGCCGAAAATCAGTCACAGGCATCGCAAAAGTACTTTTGGTGCTTACGTTAGCAGAAATTTCGATCCTGACTAATGCGCGTTCTGCCTGCAGCAAAGAATAAGTAGCATTTACTTGGGGCGTAATTACACCAGTGATGATCATGGCTGCCACCAAATTGGCACCGAAAAGGCGGTTGATACCAGTTTTTTCAAAAAATTTAGCCGCAATATAACTGAATATTTGCCGGCCACGGGCAGGCTTAATTTTGGGCAGAAAGCTTAAAAATTTAAGCATAATTTTTTCAACTACATTGTCAACTACTAAATAAATAAGTCCTCCCCAAGGAGGACTTTAAAGCAGTCTGACTTTTAGCTTAAGGCCAGTATAATAGCATATTTTGCCAATTATTGCAAACTAAGACTGTAGATGGAAGGGTGGAGAAAGTTTATTTTTTTCAAATTTTCCCCCAATCTATTTTCACGAAATTGTTACCCCAGTTGCTAAAGATAGCTAAGTGTGCTATATAATAAGTGCTTTCGGTAAATATGCAGAAAAAAACACTGCTAGTGATGGTTGCCCTGCTACTTATAATTTTGGGTGGGTATTTTCTGGTGCGCGGTATATTTAGCCAGCGCGGTGGACAAGCGGTTCTCAAAGTTGATTCTACGCCCACAGCCACAGTTTTTCTCAATGATGAAAATAAAGGCACCACGCCTTTTACAGGCAATATCACACCTGGTGAATATACGCTCAAACTGATACCTGAATCATCTACGGAAACTGCGGTGTCCTGGGAAAACAAAATCATTACCACGGCCGGACAGCTGACTTATGTTAATCGGATTTTGGGTGATTCGGAACTTACAAGCGCAGGCGAAATTTTATATTTGGAAAAGATTGGCGGCAAGAATATGGAACTGACAGTGCTGTCATCACCGGATGCGGCAGATGTCAGTTTGTCTGGGGAAAACAAAGGCACTACACCCTTACTGATTTCTGATTTGGAACCCCAAAGTTATGAATTGACAGTTTCCAAAAGCACATATAGCACTCGTTCAGTCAAGATCAAAATTACCCCGGGATATAAATTGACCGCCTCCTTCCAGTTGGCCCGTACTGGAGAAGTCACTGCCAGTCCACAACCATCAGCATCTCCGCAAGGATCCCCAGAAGCTTCACCTAAAGCCAGTGCGACGCCCAAAGCTACTCCCAAGACCCAAGGTTCACCGCCACCCAAGCCGTATGTGGAGATACTAGATACACCAGTGGGATTTTTGCGGGTGCGAGCTGAGGCATCGACCAGTTCTGAAGAAATAGGCAGAGTCAATCCGGGTGAATTTTATTCATTGCTTGATGAAGATAATGGTTGGTATAAGATCGAATACGAAGAGGGGAAAGAAGGTTGGATCTCCGGCCAATATGCGGAAAAGTTTGAGTAAAATTCAGCCCCCGATCAGATAAATGATCAAAATGGCAGTCAAGCTCCAAGCAAGTATTGTACCCAAAAGCGGTTTGTCAGAGGTCAATATCTTTTCCGGTGATTCACCCTTACCTTCATAAATAAGCTGCATGTACCGCATGATACCGTATAGGACAAATGGGATTGTGGCCATCAGCCATTTTCTATCCGTCGGGATGCTTTCGGAAATAAAGCGACGATATGCCCAATTTGAACTGGGTGGTCGCTCCAAAAATGTGTAGTAAGAATAAGTAATAAAAGTGGAAACCGCAAACATTGCTACATAAGCATCGAGCAACTTTTCACTGTAGTGACCCAGTGTTGAACGCGTCTCTATGGGCTTGGCTCCACTGTAATTTTGAATTAAAGTGAGCTCTGATCGGCGTTTGCCAATAGCCAAAAACAAGGATAGAGAAAAGATAGCAAGTGAGAGCCAGATAGACAAGTGCCAACCCGTAGCAGCCTCACCAGCATAAACGCGCAGGAAATAACCGGAAGCAATCACTAAAATATCTACAACTGCAATGTGTTTGAGTAAAAAGGTATAGAAAACAGACATCAAAAAATACAGCCCGACTACGACAAAAAAACTAGTGTTAATAGTTAGACTTATTAAAAATCCTATGATTAACATGACTAGAGCAAGTATAACTGCAAAATTCGGGGAGACGGCCCCGCTGGCAATGGCTCGAAATCTTTTAAAGGGATGTTTTCTATCTTTGGGTGCATCCACGACGTCGTTGATAAGATAGTTACTTGATGATACTAGGCAAAAAACCATAAAAGCCCAGACAGAAATGCGAAAGATTTGGGGTTCAAAGAGTTGTCCGGTAAAAATAATGGAGGCAAAGACGGCTAAGTTTTTCAGCCATTGACGGGGACGTAGCGTTTTGATGAGGGTAAACAAGTTTGTAAACATAAGGCTGAAAAAATCTTCTATTTTTAGACAATAGCCAAATGCAAATTTTGCAAACTCAACACAGTCGGATATTGGTGATTTAATCCATTTGATTTGGTTTAGGATCTCTGTTTTTAAGTTTTTGAAATTTCAAAAAATTATTGGCTGCCAACCCACAGGCAACTTCTCTGACCAAGTTAGGCAGTTGGGTTAAACTTTACTTTTCTTATAGTCCATCCATGGATGTTTGATCAGATTAAACCATAAGATAATACCGCTTACTACTACAGCCGCGAGTAAAAATAAATAGAATTTTTGGCGGCTGTTTAAAAGCAGTGTAATCAGCCCGAGTATAGCGGAAACCAACCAATAAAACAATGCGATTTTGCGTTTACCCCAGCCGCTATCAAGCAAATGATGATGGAGATGGGAGCGGTCGGCGCGGAAAGGTGATTTTCTGTGCGAAATCCGGTTAAACACAATGTACAAAGAATCCAGAATGGGAATGGCTAAAATAATCAGGGCTGAGCCAATTTTACCACCAGACAAAATGGCGATTGTAGCAACGAGTAAGCCGGCCAATGTTTTGCCGCCATAACCGGGCATGATTTTTTGCGGGTAAAAATTCCAAGGGATAAAACCGGCAAAGGCACCAGCGCTGATAAAGGCCAGTTTTGCAACCGTGGTTTGAGATATATCATGTGCGGAAAACCTTAACGCCAGTGTCCCTAAAACCAGAAAGGCAATCACCACAAATCCCGGCATCTGACCGTCCACACCTGAAGACCAGCCGATGATATTCATCATCCAGACGATCCAGATGATGGCAAAAATATCTGCCCAGACCAAAATCGAGTGAGTGCCATAGAGCTCAAAAGTGACGCGCCATGTATCCAGTTTGATCAGACCGCCAAACGGGTTGCCGATATAGGGAATACCGATGCCGGCACCGACCACAATTGCTGCTACCAACAAATTCAATCCAAATCGCAGATACGGAGAAAGATCGCGGAAGTCATCCCATAAACCTATGATCACAGTTATTACTGCAGCCACGATGATTCCCAGCAGCGCTTTATTTATTGGTAAAAATAAAATTACTGGTACAATCACTCCCATGAGTATGGCCAGTCCGCCAGCCCGGGGAATAGGTCGGTTGTGAGTATGGGCCGGATGAACACGTTTTGTCGGGTCATCAATCAGGCGGAAACGATTGGCCAAGCGTATAACCAGAGGCGTTGTTAAATAAGTGATGATAAATGCCAGTAGTGCAGTGGTTAACATATAAAAAATTCAATTCTTGACTGTCTATGTAATCAGAATAATTATTTTTAAAATCGTATAGATTCCCAAAAAAGTTAATACCACTGATGACAACCACAGCAGATAGGAAAGATATTTATAGTTGCGAAAAAGCCAACAGCCGAGTAAAAAGTTTATCAGATTTAAAAACACTAGTCCCAACCACAAACCCCACAAACCCCAGGGAGACACCAGCTGCTCTTCGCCCCACGGTAGGGAATAAAAAAGCGGCACCACTGGCGGCAAATAGCTCCATTTATAAAGCAAAAAGGCAGCGGTAAAAAAAAATACCGCTATAATTACCCGAGTTGAGTAGACAAAGACTTTATCTTTGAAGATATGGTGAAAAAGTTGGGCTTGAGTCAGTGATTGTTGATTCATAACCGTGAGTGAATTTGGTAACTGCCATCTTCCGCTATCACAAATGCTCGGTTGGGAAACACCGGATAATTGTTTACCCAAACCGAGGAGGGCATACCCACACCTCCGACATAACGGAAGGGTTTAATACTGTTGGGGTTCCACAAATAAACCGGGTATGTATCAGGTGTATAATACAGACTTTCATAGTAAACCAAAGGCGTTTGGGCATACACAGCATCATTTGGTTTTAACAGGGGAATAATATGGGCAAATGTTTGGCGGATATCAACTTTGGTATGATACGGCACCATGTATAAGTTGAGAAAAATATTAAGCACTAAAAAGACACCCAAGATGGTGATCTGCCAATTTTTATTTTTTACTATTGCAATAAACACACTGATGACAAATATTTCACCCAAAGTAATAAAAATTACATAGCGCATCACATAAATTGGTTTGATCAGGGAAATGCCCATCACTACTGTCAATGGTAAATAAGTCAGCAGTAAAGAAAATTGAGTAAAATCGCGGTGTTTGCTTTTAATATATACATAGGCTGAAATTATAATAAAAACTACCGATAGCCATTTCATATAGGGCCAGAGCCAAGGCGGTGTGCCCTCAAAACCTACATATTGGTTACCCAAAACAGAGAGGAGCAAATTGAGATCGATCGGCCAAATCCACATCGGTCCGCTGGCCAGTAGTTGGTCAATTAAGGTGGGTATCCAAGGCAGATAAAACAGGCCAAGTAAAAAATCATAATTTACTAATGTTTTAAACTCTTTTTTTAGCCAGAGGTAAACATTTTGCGTCAACACCACAAATAACATATAGGGTTGAGTATAAAGTCCCAGCACTGTACTCAGCACATACGGCCAAGTTTTTTTCTTGAGTAAAAAATAAATAGACAATGACGCAAACATTGCAAATTGGGCATACATCCGCAGCTCAAATGCATAATAAATCAGCAGGGGGCTTGTAGCAGTCAACAGCATCAGATATCGGGCAAATTTATGGTTTTTTTTAAACACTTGCCGGCCAATAAGATATGTGACATAGATAGTGATCAAAAATGCCACCAATGACAAACTCCGTAAAGCAATTTCCGATCGACCGAAAACTCTCATCCAGACATGCAAAAGCAGATAATATAGTGGTGGGTTGTAATCACCGCTAGTACGGCGGATGACTTCGGTAAGAGAATCTTGGGCAATCCAGACGGAAAATGCCTCATCGCGCCAGAGACTTTGAGTCCAGTAAAACAATGGCGTTTTAGTTAATAGAAAATTAGTAATATTAGTGAGCATATTTTTGCAATAGTTTTTCAAATAGAGTTTTTGATATATGATAATCTAAAGTTCAAACAATAAATATAAAACTATTTTCATAAATCTTAAATTTTTTCTGTCACTCTATACTCCAACCTCTTACCCAACATCAGTCTGGTATGGGCATCAAGGCCGGGCAGAGCTGATAAAAAGAACGACACAATCGGTAGAGTAAGCCATTGGAGATAGACAAATGGTATTTTCCAGGCTTTGAAATTTTTTGGTCGTGGTGGTTTGGCCCGGAGATCCAAAATGATCATGACAGCCAAAAAGCCGATACACATAGTGAGAATGGCGGATGATAATTTTGATAAATTATGTCCCAAAACTGTTCGGCCAAAAGAGGGGTTGACTATCGGTGGAACAGTTGAGCCAAGAGTTAATACAAACCAGTTTGTTGGCCATAAAAGATGCGTTTCCAAAAGATGCAGCACGCGAAGCGATCTGTCAAAAAACGGAATAGAAGTATTGGTAAAATAATTTTTCAAAACCCAGGGGATATCAGATACCCCCCAAGCCCAACGTTTTTGTTGCTCATATTGGTTGACTAGGGTACGCCAAAAAGTGGTGGATTCGGCTGCATCGGCCATCACAGGTAAATATAGAGGTTGAGTCAGCACCCGCCCCCCCAATTTAAAATAAGTCTTGAAAAATAAATGGTAATCTTCAGGAATCACATCGACACCCCAAAATCCGATTTTCTCTACCGTGGCGAAACAGAGAGAATAAGTGGAAAAATTGATGAACTTTTTGCCTTGAGGAAGTAGGGAAAGATTAAATACACTGCTAATAGTATTGATTACTCGACCAGGCAGGGGAATCCGCCAGATGTTGGAATAAAACATAATGGCAGGTTGATAGAAGTGAAATTCACGGTCTTTATCTTGCAAAAAAGTATTTGTCAAATAGGAAAAATATTTCGGATGCAAAAGTACATCTGCATCACAAGAAGTGACGGTAGTTAATTTTTTATCAATATCTATTTCATCAAGTTTTTGAGCCACCACCTTGCCGGCCCAGGCCATATTGGAAGATTTACCACGAATCTCTCCTGGAAGTAGGGGATGGCGGGTGACCCAGAAATATTTAAAATGCCGGCCGTATTTGCGTTTCAGAGTTTTGGCAGTTTTTTGAGCATCGGGATCAGCTTCTTCTGTAGCCAAGACCAAAATCACTTTATTCAAGGGGAAATCTTGTTTCAGCAAATTGGTGAGAGTTTCTTCCAAAACTGATAACGGTTCTTTGAATTCCGGCAATATCAGTACATGGTGGACCTTGTCCCAGTCAGGGTTTTTTTTAACTTCACTCAACCAGTCAACTTTCATATGGGCAGTTAAGGTTAAATAAGCTTTTACTCCGTTATAGGCTATGGTAAATGATTTGTAAAACCAATAGACATCAAAAGTCAGTACAAAATAAGCAACCAGCGCCGGATGCCAGAAAGAGAGCCAGATCGGCATGGTGATGATCACCCAGGACAAAAGGGGAATAAGAATCTCAAAAAAACGAAGGGATTTGGTGGGATAACGTTCAAACAATTTTTTCATCTCAGGTGCAATTTTAGCACAATTAGGCCGTAAATATTAGTAAAGATGGAATAATTTTAAAGCGTTGTTGTTGGTAATTTTCTCAATTTGAGAGAAGGAGGTCTGGTGATAATTAGCTACTGCTTGAGCTGTAAAAGTCAGATATGCTGGCTCATTGCGTTGACCGCGATAGGGAACAGGCGTGAGATACGGTGAGTCGGTTTCGATGAGCAACTGCTGCAGCGGGGTAGAGGCAACAATTTTGGCATAAGATTTATTATAGGTGATATTACCATCAAATCCGACATAATATCCTAGAGTAAGTATTGCTTGCAAATCTGCTTCAGAGCCACTAAAACAATGACAGACTCCATAAAGCGGCGCTGGTTTGACAGAAGGAGTATTTCCAAAAGCTGGTGTCAGCTGATATTCGTTTTTGCTCAGGTTTTGGTGGCTGATGCGGGAATTATTATAGGTGGCCAAAACTTGAGATGATGACGACTTTGAATAATTTGCTATAGTTTGAATAAGTTGCGACCAAGCCTCACGGCAATGCAATATTACTGGTAAATTGTGGATAACTGCTAGATCCAGTTGCAGAGTCAAAAGTTGCATTTGTTTCTGTTTTATTTCTTCTGTAATCAAATTATTTTCATATTTTGTTTTGCGATATTGGTAATAATCCAGCCCAATCTCCCCTATGGCCACAATTTTATCCGACTCCCCTGCAATTAATTTTTCAAGTTGATTTTTAAGTTGCTGGTTTACCTTAAGATGCGGATCTTGGGCATGGTGCGGGTGAATGCCGATAGCAGCGTAACAAACTCCAGGAAACTGACGGGCGATTTCTATTGCCCGTTGAGAGGAAGTCAAATCTGTTCCGGGAACAATCATTTTCTTCACTCCAGCCCGTCTCGCACGTCGCACAACCTCAGTCAGATCGGCATTAAAAGCCTTAAAATTTAAATGACAGTGCGTATCAATCAACATGACTCCCCTATTATAAAAGTTTCAGACGACTCGAGGAAACAGAGGCGGCAGAGAAGTGATTTTGGTACCAGGTTTTAGGTAGGTGCGACTATCTTTGTATAAAGGGTTTTTCGTCAATAACTTCTCTACTCCTAAAATTTGGCCGATTGTACAGGCTGTTTGGGGTAAAAAAGGATAGATTTGCCAGGCAATTTGCTGGAGGGCGTCCAAGACCCCGTAAATCACCCAGTTAAATGCTGGCCTGTTTTTTTCTGCAAGTACCCAGGGTTTGTTATCATTAATATATTTATCTAAAAAGGAAATAAATTCCCAAATTGCAGCCAAAGCTAAATTAAACTGATAAGTTGATAAAAACTGGTTCAACTTTTTCCAAGTTTTGTGTTTTATAGTGATTAAACTATGTGTTTTTGGATCCCTGTTGATTTCCGGAACTTTGCTGTCGCAGTATTTTTCTACCAGTTTGCTTGCTCTAGCCACCAAATTGCCCAAACCATTTGCCAAATCAGCATTGTAAGTTTTTTTAAATTGTGCCTCGGAAAAATCGCCATCGGAAAAAGGCGAGAATTGGGCTAAGAAATAGTAACGTAACGGATCGGCGCCATATTTTTTGATCAACTCAAAAGGATCGATCACATTCCCGATGGTTTTGGACATCTTCTGACCATTAACCGTGAAATATTCGTGGATAAATATGGTTTTGGGAAGCTGCAAATTGGCTGCCAGCAAAAAAGCCAGCCAATAAACAGCGTGAAACCGCACAATACCCTTGCCAATCACATGGACATCAGCCGGCCACCATTTTTGATATTTTTTCTCATCCCAGCCAAATCCGATACCAGATTGGTAAATATTTAAAGCATCAAACCACACATAAATTCGCTGCGTCGGGTCATTTGGTACAGGCACACCCCAGTTGTGTGCCCGCTTGTTGGAACGAGAAATACTGATATCTTCAAGCCCTCGTTCAATAAAAGCCAGAACTTCCTTTTTTCGTTTTTCAGGGATAATTTTGACCTTATCGTCAGATATAATATTTTTTAATTGTTGCTGATATTTGGAGAGTCTGAAAAAATAATTTTCCTCTTCGATTTGCTCCAGTTTTTTACCTGGGTGCTCAAAGCATTCACCATTTTCATCAAGTTCATCAGGGGTATAAAAAGCTTCACAACCGACACAGTAAAGGCCGGAATAGGTTTTTTGATAAATGTCTTTTTGACACAAAGTCCACAGTTTTTGACTTGATGGATAATGATGAGTTTGGTTACTTCCTTTTTGCCAGACATCAAAGTGACAATTCAAAGCCTTGGTTAAATCAAAAAATTTCTCCGTGTTTTGGTCAACAAATTTTTGAATTGGAATTCTAGCCTGTTCAGCTGCCTGGACATTTTTCAAAGCATTTTCATCACCACCAGAAAGCATCAACACCTCTTCACCCAGCAAACGGTGATAACGAGCTATAGTATCAGTTTGCACAAATTCAAGCGCATGACCGATATGCGGTGCTGCATTGACATAGGGAATAGCCGCGGTGATATAGAATTTTTTGTTCATAATTGGATTATTATATCAGGTATTTTTCACTTTTACTTCCAAGGACAGGATGAGAGCAAATATCAGAAACGGATATAAAAGACTCTTCAGGCCAAGGTGGCGCAGTAGAAAAAGGAGAATTATCCCTGAAGTGACAGTGATAGCTCTTTTTCGCTGGTTAAAAATAAATCGGCCAAGATAAAATATGGTTAAACTTAAAAGTATATAAAATAAAAATAAATTAATCCATTTATCTGGACTTAAGAAAATAACCAGTAAAATTATGCTTAGTAAAAACCCCAAACCAAGATATAAATAATTTTTATTGTGGGGGTGGCGGGTTGTCACTTGAGACATAATTTAATTGTAAAGAAATATTGAGGGTGCTACAATGACGCTGTACAAATTGCTGAAAAACAAACGAGTTTTAGCCCAATGTAATCTGGGATATACAAAGATATTCGTTTTGGTGAAAAATGACAATGATAAGTAGACTGATTGATGTCTAAAATTTTCTATGCCTGCGAATACACTTATTATTCTAGCTTTAATTCTTTTGGGTTTTGCTATTTTGGGTTATTTGATCAGAAAATGGCTGATTGAGATACAGGAAAAACAAAAACCCTCACAAGAACTTTTAGAATATCTCAAAACTACCAATCAGCGTTTGAGTGAGCAAAGCAAAGATTTCAATCAACGTTTGGACAATGCTGCCAGAGTCATCGGTCAAGTGCAGAAAAATATCGGCGAGTTTTCAGAAATCGGTCGCGGCATGCGCGAGCTTCAGGAATTTCTCCAAAGCCCAAAACTGCGAGGTAATATCGGTGAGCAGGTCTTAAAAGAATTGCTGACACAAATGCTGCCCAAACAAACCTTTGTTTTGCAATACACTTTTAGATCGGGTGACAAAGTGGATGCAGTAATCAAAACATCGGCCGGACTTATCCCTATTGATTCTAAATTTCCCCTGGGGAATTTCCGGAAAATAAATTCTGCAAATGATGGAGATAGCAGACAGATAGCCCAGAGGGAGTTTGAAAGAGACGTTAAAAATCACATTGACGCCATTTCCAAAAAATATATTTTACCAGCAGAAGGGACACTGGATTATGCCCTGATGTATATGACATCAGAAGCAGTATATTACGAAGTGGTGAACAATACAGCATTATATGACTTTGCCGGAGCCAAAAGAGTATTGCCGGTCTCCCCGACCACATTTTATGCATTTTTAAAAGCAATCTTAATGAGTTTTGAGGGCCAAAAGATTGAGGCTCAAGCGCGACAAATTTTAACGACACTGCGGGCGATCCAAAAGGACTATGTGAAAGTCGAGGACAATTTATCAGTTTTGCAAAAACACCTGACCAATGCCTCCAATATGATGACGCAGGTATTTTCTACATTTACCCAACTGGGGCAAAAAATTGCCGCAACTCAATCACTGAAACCAGGGCAGGAAGATGTAAAAAAATTGGAAAATCAGACTTAGCAGATTTCTCATCCATTTATATATAGCTATATGAGAAAAATAATCACCTATTTTATTTTTGAAATTTGGGATTTGTGGAGGTTATTGTAATTAGGAATTAGGTTTTTGATTTGAGGTTTCTTGCAGAGTGAGTTTGACCCTCTGTGATAGTTGTTCCAAAGTTGTCTGGTCTTTGACCAAATACCCATGAATATTCAGCTCTTGGCTTTTTTCAAAACCAACCTCTTCTGATAGAGAGGTGAGCAGCAATACAGGCAATTTGCTATAGGAAGGAAAAGCGCGGATTTCACTCAGCCAATCCAAGCCGCTTTTATCAGGTAGCATGATATCTAAAATAAGTAAATCAATTTTATAGAATTCCAAAAGAGTTTGGGCTTCTTGGGCATCAGCAGCTGCCAAAACCAGATAGCCATCTTGGGTGAGACGGGTTTGGTAGAGACTGCGCAGCGATTCGTTATCTTCTACGATCAACAAAGTCGCCTTGGCCATGATTAAAGTATAACAGGAATGACAAGCAACGTGGATACAACTTTACATTTTAAGTCGTAAAATTTACAATAAAATCAAAAGTTGAAAAGTACTTGATTTAGAATTCTCATTTGTTGTTTTTTTATGCCCCTGGTGGAATATGAACCAGTATCAGATGTTTTGGATCCGGGGGATGGACGGGGGTAGATTTTTATTGCCGGTTTTTATACCAGCCGTCATCTGGTCGCTGATTTGGAAAGGTCTGGCACTTTATCGTAGCGCTCGGAATGAACAAAAAGGGTGGTTTATAGTACTGCTTGTCCTCAATACCATGGGAATTTTAGAGATTTTATATCTGCTTTTATTCTCCAACCTCCAACCTGCGAAAAAGAAAAAAGGAAAAACGTCCTGATTTTGCATAGGGCAGGAAATAATTCTCAAGGCAATTGGTTTCCCTGGCAAAAAATTTAACTGAAAAACTAGGCCTATGTGGTGCGGTCTGCTGATCTGCCAAATTCTGACATCCAATTCTTTTACCCTGGTTAGGGGTAATTTTTGCAAACAAAAACCGGCAATTTAATCACCAATCCATAATCATCGGCCATTCGGTCGGAGTCACTTTGATATTGCGGATACCCAAGAGGTTATCAAATAATCATAAAAATTCAACAGGCTATTTTGGTAGCCGGGAAAGGGGAACTGGGGACTAAATCCGAATATTTCCGATACAAAGAAGATATGGTTAAGTTGCCATTTAATTGGGATAAGATCAGAAAAATTGCTTAAGAAATTTTAGTTCATCCACTCGGAGAATGATCAATATGAGTGCGGCAGCAAACCAGGTGATATCATACACTAACATTTAGATGGTAAATTGATTTTAAAACCAGGTGGGGACCATTTTAATTTCGAAACCAATGCCAAATATATCCAGTTTCCAGAGCTGCTTACTTAAATCTTGGAGTGAGGTATAATTGCCTCACGATGAGTAAGATTTCCCCTGATGAAATCAAGTTAAATCCAGAACAAAAAGAGGCAGTGGAGTATAGAGAGGGGCCACTTCTGATTATTGCTGGAGCGGGAACCGGCAAAACTACTGTGATAACTGAAAGAATAAAACACCTGATAGTAAAGCAATTGGTAAAACCGGTGGAGATTTTGGCACTTACTTTTACGGAAAAAGCAGCTCGGGAAATGGAAGAACGGGTGGATAAAGCCATGCCTTATGGGTATACCCAAATGTGGATTTCCACGTTTCATTCCTTTTGTGACCGGATACTTCGGGCCGAAGCTATAAATATTGGACTGTCTCCAACCTATCGCTTGCTCACCGAGGCCGGTAGCATCATATTTCTCAAAACCCATCTATTTGATTTTGACTTGAATTATTTCCGGCCACTGGGAAATCCAAATAAATTTGTCGGAGCGATGATCAGGCATTTTTCCAGATTGAAAGATGAAGATATTACACCGAGCGATTACCTGACTTGGATAAACAATCAAACAATAAAAATCAAAAAGCAAAATGAAGCGGATAGATTGGAGCTGGAAAAATATAAAGAATTGGCGCAGGCCTATCAAAAATATGAAGAATTGAAAATTAAAGAAAATGTGCTGGATTTTGCAGATTTGATATCTCAAACCCTAGAATTGTTTCGCAGACGACCGAATATTTTGCAAAATTACCGACAGCGATTTAAATATATTTTGGTTGATGAGTTTCAAGATACTAACATCGCCCAGTATGAATTGATCAAACTTCTGGCAGACCCAAGGAAAAAGCCAAATTTAACCGTAGTGGGGGATGATAATCAATCAATTTATAAATTCCGCGGAGCAGCTGTGTCCAACATTCTTTCTTTCATGAAAGATTATCCCAAAGCAAAACAAGTAGTTTTAAACCGCAATTATCGTTGCTACCAATACCTTTTGGACGGGGCGTATAAGTTGATTAAACATAATGACCCGGATACTTTGGAAGCAAAACTCAATATCAGTAAGAAACTTATCAGTGAACGTAAAACTGATGCAAATTTACATATCAATTGGATCAGAGCCGACCGAGTGGAAAATGAGGCGGATCAGGTAGTAAAAGAGATAAAAAAATTGGTCGACAATGAAAAATACCATTGGAAAGATTTTGCGATTTTGGTGCGGGCAAATAATCATGCTGAACCATTTGTGAGGACATTTCAACGTATGGGATTCCCCTATCAATTTCTTGGTCCAGGTCAGCTTTTTCGCCAACCAGAAGTGAAGGAATTGATTGCGTATCTGGAGGTATTACATAATTTTGATAACAATAATGCATTTTTAAAACTCATCAATAATGATTTTTTTGGCATCAAGGCCCGGGATTTGGCAGCCCTGGGGAATTTTGCCAAGCGACAAAATTTGTCACTTTTTGAAGCTGCAGAAATTTTGACTGGTTTGAGAAATTGGGAGGGAAACTTGCCTTTTGTGGCGGAAGACACCAAAACCAAACTGAAACCGATTATGGAAATACTCCACCGCCATTTCTCCCTGCTGAAAAAAGAAACAGCCGGTCAGATTTTATATTATTTTCTCCAAGATACGGGAATGCTAAAAAATATTTTGGAATATAAATATCCTTTGGATGAAAGAAAGGCAGCCAACATCACCAAATTTTTCAATAAACTCAAAACTTATGAAATCGAGCATGAGGATGCGTCAGTCAGTGCGGTGCTGGATTATATTTTGATGTCCATGGAGTTGGGCGAGTCGCCGCTAGCGACAGACATCGACTGGACGGACAATGATGCAGTCAATATTCTGACAGTTCATAGTGCCAAAGGTCTGGAGTTTCCGGTGGTTTTTTTGGTGAATTTGGTAGGACAACGGTTTCCCACCACCGAAAAACGCGAACTTATTCCCATACCTGATGAGTTGATAAAAGAAGAATTACCCCAAGGTGATTATCATGAGGAAGAGGAACGCCGGTTGTTTTATGTGGGCATGACACGCGCGCGCGATCGATTATATTTAACTGCGGCCAATTATTATGGTGAGGGCAAACGCGAGAAAAAAATCTCACAGTTTGTGGTGGAAACTCTGGGGAAAAGTGCAGTAGAAAAAATTCAGGTTGAGGCAGAAGCGCAGTTATCTTTATTGGATTGGCACAAAACCGAAACAGTTCCAACCAAAACCTCCCAGCTGAAGATAAATTATTTGTCTTATTCGCGGATTGAAGAATTTAAAATCTGCCCACTACATTACAAATTGCGTTATATTTTGAACATCGAACCTACACCAACTGCTGCCTTGTCGTTTGGCGTGAGCCTGCATGAGACTTTAAGACAATTTTATTTAAAATTTTTGGCAGGAGAGAAGTTGCAATATCAAGATTTATTTGAAATTTACAAAAGCCAATGGTTGCATGAGGGATATACCAGCAAGATTTATGAAAATCTGATGTATGCCCGAGGTCAAAAATATCTCGAAGAATTTTTTAAAAAGGAATTTCCACCCAAAAATAAACCATTGGTTTTGGAGCAGCCGTTTAATATCTCATTAAAAAGGGCCAGGGAGTATCTAAAAATTGGCGGTAAGATCGACCGGATAGATGAATTGGCTCAAGGAAAAATTGAAATTATTGATTATAAGACCGGCCGCGTGGCTGATGAGAAAAAACTTATGAAAAATCTGCAACTGGCAATTTATGGACTGGGAGCCACCAGGCTGCAAGAGAAACCATTTGGGAAAAAGATCGAGGATGTGGTTTTGTCTTTATATTATTTTGAGAGCCAGGAGAAATTATCACTCCATTTGACGGACAAAGATTTGCAGGCAGCAGTTGAAGAAATTTTTCGCATTAAGCATGAAATTGAGAACTCTGATTTCCTCTGTACAGGTTCGGACATGTGCCAGATGTGCGAGTATAAGTTGTTTTGTGGTCAGTAGATGAAAAGACAAACAAAAATAATTTCGGGTGAACTGCTGATTATTTGGTTTGGTATCACAATTTTATGGTTTGCCTATGGGTGGTTTTTTTATTCCCTGAATGGTTTGATGAACTGTTAATAAAACCATTTATATTTTTGACTCCGCTGGCTTTTATCTAAGAACCAAAAAGAAATTGTCATTGTCAAATTTAGGTTTACTAGTGACCAATTGGCAGTCTACGTTCAGATGGGGTTTTGGACTGGGATTGTTTTTAGTTGTGGAAAACGAAATTATTTTGCTTTTAAAAGGTGCCAGCCTAAATCAGGAAGTGTTTTTCAATATGGAGTTTATGATTTTCAATTTACTGATTTCCTTTTCCACTGCAGTATCTGAGGAAATACTCTATCGGGGATTTTTGTTAAATCACTTAAGATTTATTTTTAAAAGTAATATCCCACTTAACTTTTTAGTAGCATTACTTTTTGCTTTTGGACATTTGGCAATTAGCATTTGTAGTCTTGGATTATCAGGGTCATGATTTACTTAGCTATTTTGCTCTAATTTTCATTTTAGGTTATGCAAATGGAGTCGCCTTCCAAAAAACAGGCAATGTGGGTGCACCAGTAATTCTGCATAGCTTGTGGAATTTTTCCACTTTATTTATTGCCAGGTAAATAAATATGATACGGAAGAGGATATTTATATTTTTGTCCGCCAAAGCCGCTTTTGAATTTACTAAATCCCTGCCAATCACGTCCCTGATGTGGTAGCCGCTCGTCATAAATACCTTCAAAATCAAAAGTGGCGCAGCCGAGTTTTTTGGCATATTTCAAAGATTCCCAAACTAAAAGGGTAGGTGCTGCTAGATTTTTTGCCTTTTTAGTATAACCCGCCATCCAGTAATATGCACAATTATCTGCGTGAAGCAGCAATATCCCCCCCAAATATACTTTTTTCTGGTTTTCCTTGGTGCAGGCTAAAATCACGGTCATGTTTTTGGGCGCAAACTCTTTCCATAAAGGAACCACCGTCCATTTGGTTAACCAAGGTAATACCCAGCCTGCAGATTTATTTTTTAGCTTGATAAATGTATCTATGTTTTGGCTAATTTCAATTTGTACATTATTTTTTTGCGCTCGCCTGACTGCCCGGCGTTTGGCAGAAGCAAAACGGTGAAAAATTTCAGGTATGGGTGGAGCTAAATCTATGAGAATAGTCTGTGTTTGGTTGTATGGATGAAGCATGGGTTTGATATTGGGGCGAGATTTATGGCTTGATTTAAGCGGTTCGACATCTACTCGTTTGGCTCCATATTTTTGCATTAACTGATAAATTTTGTCTAACTTTGGTAATTTGTCAGGTCGTTGCAATTTGATTATCGGCGTCAAAAGCGGAAGGCGGCGGATGAAAAAGTTTACCCCATCAATATTTTCGATAAGCCAGCCCAAATGTTGGAGATATTTGGCAAACATCGGGGTTTGACGAATATTCATAAATAAAAGCGTCGAGCCTATTGCGTCAAGCGCATAGTAGCTGTCAAAAGTATAGTTTTTAGGTAACGTTAACCGCTTGACGCTTTAGTGTATCTTTTTCAGTATCTTCCAGCGACAACTGTTGATAAAATTGAACATACGATAAAGAACCGGGTTTATTACCAAATCATAGGAACCCACAAATTCGACGAGTTTAGGGGAGTAGCCGAGTTTGAACCTGTGGAAACCAAAATAAGGATCTTCTGGTTTGGGGTTGGGTCCGGGGGTGCCCCAAAGATCAAATAATTTGGCACCATATTTTTTACCAAAACGGATAGCTTCCCACATCATCAGATTGGATGCCATGACTTGTTTGTGTTCGGTTGCAGATGCGCCATAAGGATAGTAGAGGACGTCGTGAAATAAAAATAAAATCCAAGCGACCAAAATTTGGTTTTGATAGCGAGCTGTTAGTAAATGCGCACTGGGTGCGATATTGCCTGATTTGTCAACTGATTGGTGCAGAGTTTGCCACATTTTACGATGATAATTTTCATCATGAGCATAAAAACCTTGGCGTCTGGTGGTTTCCTTGGTCAGTTCTAAATAGCGATTAAAGGCAATATCTGTATTGTCCTCGACAATTGTGACTCCATGCTTTTGGGCGAGTCGGATATTGTAACGGGTTTTTTGGGAAAAACTTTGCATCAACTCTTCCTCGGATTTGGTTAAGTCAATCAAAAAAGTGTATTTTGTAAATAATGGTCGGGGGTTGGGGAGGAAATTGGGAAATAAGGTTAGTAAGGAAGAAAGAGATAAGGGAGCATTATTGACTTCCTCTTTTTGCTGATGGATGTTTTCTTTAGCTTCCTCAACCAAAGCATTTGGCTCCAGCCGAAGGAAAATTGCATTATGTTTTTTACCAAGATTGACTAAAGCTTGCACCATTTCTTTATTTGGTAGCGGACCTTTGGGGAGATAACCCACAGTCAAATTAAAAACCGGCAATTTGTGAAAGAAAACCTGCAGGGGAGATATAAGCTTACCGTTGCTTATCTGTCCTAATCGTATAACCCGGACACCGGTTTTTTCCCGAAATTGTCCCCATGCCCATGATTGCAGGGGATGTTTGACCAATCTATCATATTCCTTCCGGCTTGATTCTTTAATTTCTTGATACATAGGATTATTATAGCGCGAAAACCGTGAATTTAGGAGACTTTAACAAAAATTTGACATTGTGATATAGTTTACTTAATGAATAAAAAACATATCTGGTTGCCTTTTGATGAGCGGCTCATTCCTGATATTTTTTCCTTCAAATATCCTCAAAGCCAGTGGGTGCGAGCGGGTCTTTTTTTCGAAATGACGCTTGCTACACTCGCAGTGATAGGGACATTGATTTTGGTCGTTTTGCCGCAATCGCCGACATCACCTGAACCGACAAATGCCACAAACACAGTCGATTATTCATCTCCCGCACCCAGCCCTACTTTTGAACTATAAAATTATAAGTTAAGTTTTCCCCAGTGAAAAAAGTGAGGCATTTTTTTATCCTTATTCGAATTGCAAGACTCCGCTGCTGCAAAAATCGGGTGCGAACATCTTAAAAACAGGTTGCGCTAAGAAAATTTAGACTGTTTCTGAAAATTCCAAGAGTTCTGATGGGATTTCGGAGACGAAGCGGGAAACTACATTTGTTAGTCTTTGGCCGAAATAGAGGCGGCGGCGGGCATAGGTTAAATATAAATTTTCTTTGGCCCGAGTCATGCCGACATACCAGAGACGCCGTTCCTCTTCCATTTTTTCGACATCGAAAAGTGATCGGCTATGAGGAAAAAGACCTTCTTCGACTCCGACGATAAATACATGTCTGAATTCCAAGCCTTTAGCCGAGTGCAAAGTCATTAGTGTTACGCGGTTTTGATGATTGAGAGGCGTTTCCGGAACATACTCGGACTCAACCAAGGCGACGTTTTCCAAGAATTTGTAAAGATCCGGAAAAGTGCTCGCCACACTTCTCAGCTCTTTGATGTTTTCGAGCCGAGACTGTTCTTGAGGATTGTCTTTATCATAAAGTTCCAAGTAATTAGTGACTGTGATAATTCCGTCGAGCAGCTCCAAAGTGGTCACATTTCCTAAATGCTTGCGGAATTTGTAAAATTTCTCCGCCCGCGATTTGCCGATTTTCTCAATTCGTTTTTGGGAAATGGTGTCATTGGGATTGGCGATCAGGCGCAAATACGAGAGTAAATCTTTAATTTCTTTTCTCTCATAAAATCTCACGCCGCCGATCAGTGTGTAGGGCAGACCACGATGGAGAAAAATTTCCTCAATAATTCTGGATTGGGCATTAGTCCGATATAATACTGCTGTGTCGTGATATTTCAGATCGAAGACTTCAATGTTGGAGGTGATGTAGAGTACTTCATCTTGCTCGTTTTTGGCCTCATAAAGCCGGATTTTGGGTCCAGTCGGGTTTTTGGTCCAAAGTTTTAAAATCGGGTGTTTGGTATTATTGGATATGACTGAATTAGCGCCCATTAAAATATTTTTCGTCGAGCGGTAGTTCTGTTGCAGATGGAAAATTTTTAAATTGGGAAAATCGTTTATCAGCCGGTTAATATTTTGGTAATCCGCACCGCGCCAAGCATAGATCGATTGGCTGGCATCACCGACGACACTTAAAGTCTGATTTTTACCCACCAACAATTTAGTTAATACATATTGCGCTGTATTGGTATCTTGGTATTCATCTACCAAAATGTATTGGAAAATTTGGTGATAATACTGCAGTACCTGCGGATTTTCCGAGAGCAATTTCACAGTCAAAAGTAGGAGATCATCAAAATCCACAGCTTCATTTTTCTGCAACAATTTTTCGTATTTGAAATAAACCTGTGCTACCACTTCCTGAAATTTTCCGCGGGCGATTTTTGCGTAAGCTGATGCCTGAAACAGTTCATTTTTGGCACTGGAGATATAAGCGCGCACTCCATTGGGATGATAAAGTTTGGTGGAGAGATCGAGATTTTTCATAATTTCTTTTACAGCTTCTTCTTGGTCGTATTCATCGTAAATAATAAAATTTGGTGAGAGACCGACAAACTGTCCATGGTGGCGAAGTATCCTGGCGCATAAAGAATGGAAGGTGGAAGCCTGGGGGAGATCTGTTATGCCTAAATTTGCCGTTAGGTTTTTTATCCGGTCTTTCATTTCTTGAGCGGCCTTGTTGGTAAAAGTGACCATAAGAATCTGGCTGGGATGATATTTTTCACATGCGATCAAATAAGCAGCTTTATAAGTGAGAACTCGAGTTTTGCCTGAACCGGCACCGGCCAAAATCAATTGCGGCCCGTTCGTATATTCCACTGCCTTTTGTTGTTCTGAATTGAGATCTTTGAGAAAATCGATCTTGATCATAACAAAACATCATATCATAAAAATTTGGTTACGGATTTAGATAAATTATCTGTATAATAAACTTATGCACCCGCCTTTTTATCTTATTGGTAACTGGAAAAGCAATAAAACTGTGGATGAAGCGGTCAGTTGGATGACAGATTTCCGGACTTTTTATAAAAAACAACCATTGGTTGAGACAAAAGTCAAAGTTGTCCTTTGCCCAGCAGCAATTCATTTAACTACCCTGAAATCACTGATTGAGTTGCATCAGTTGCCCATAAGTTTGGGTTTACAAAATTTATCTTATTTTGACCAGGGGGCTTACACTGGTGAAATAGCAGCCAGTCAGGTTACATCCTTGGTTCAATATGCTATCATAGGTCACTCGGAAAGACGGAAGTATTTTGGTGAGACTGATAAAAACTTGGTTGCCAAACTGAAACTGGCTAAAGCAAACGGAATTGAGCCGATTTATTGTATTCAGGATGCAGATATGCCGCTGCCCGCCGAGGTAAATTTTGTAGCTTATGAGCCGGTGTGGGCCATTGGTACAGGCAAACCAGCTACCCCTGAACACGTGGATGAAGTAGCTACCAAAATATTACAAGCTGCTCAAAGGGATTTGACAATCATTTACGGTGGCAGTGTCACTGATGAAAATGTGGCTGACTATACTAAATTGGAGCATGTCAATGGTGTGCTTCCCGGCGGCGCCAGTTTGAAAGCAAATGTTTTTTACCAGATGATTTTAAATGCGCAACAAGAAGGTTAAAAGAGTCAAAAATATCCGTATTTTAAAATTGGCCACCTGGAGCCTGATTTTTCTTGCCTTCATTTATCTATTTTCTGCCAGTCGACAAATTGCCCAGCAATATAAATTTACACCTTTTTGGTTGTGGAATTTTATCTTGGGCCATACTTACAAAGTGAAGCAATTTGACAAGAGCGTCAATATCGTGATTTTTGGTATTGGTGGCGCCAACCATGAGGGAGCTGACTTGACAGATACAATTTTGGTCGTGAATTTGAATCTGGTGAATGGCAATTTGGTATTTATATCTATTCCCCGTGACATCTGGATTTCCTCAATTAAGGATAAAATAAATGCAGCATATCATTTTGGCGAAATAGTCCAAAAAGGTAAGGGGCTGTTGACAGCCAAAGCTGCAGTTGAAGAAGTAGTGGGATTACCCATTCATTATGGAGTAGTGATAGATTTTTCCGGATTTGTAAAAATTGTGGATTTGGTTGGCGGCATTGATGTAGATATCGAGCAAGGTTTTACTGACGAGTTTTATCCCATAACTGGTAAGGAAAATGCTGACTGTGGCGGAGATCTCCAGTTTAAATGCCGCTATGAAAGCGTGACCTTTTCTCAAGGAATTGAACATATGGATGGGCAACGAGCATTGAAATATGTGCGGAGTCGGCATGCCGCAGGTGAGGCTGGTACTGATATTTCCCGCGGACACAGACAACAGGCAGTACTGATTGCATTGAAAAACAAACTATTAAATTTGAACTTATTTGCCAATCCTACTCTAATCAAAAAATTAATCCAAACAAGTCAAGATTCTATTGTGACAGATTTGCCATTGGGTGAAGGTTTGCTTTATGGCAGGATATATCTGAAAAATCAAACTCCCCCACTGCAAATTGGCCTTAATTATGACCAACCGGAATACAAAATAAATGGACTTTTGAAAAATCCTCCACCGAAGTTATACGACGGAAAATGGGTGTTGGTGCCTCAAAGCGGGTCTTTTAATGAAATCCACAAGTACATCAATTGTTCGGTGCATGAATTTAGGGATTGTAAAGAATTGATTAAATGATTTTCCACCAAACTATCAAGCGAGGAAGCTCCTTCTTTGCTTTCTTATGGTAGTGCTAACCCCAAGACCAGCAGGGCCATGCCACCAATGATGAGGAAAATAGTCGGCCAGGAAACTCCGGCTTGGGGGACTTCGGGAATGATCGATGGTGTGGGTGACGGACTGGTGGCAAGGGCGATATCGCAAGTACAATCGCTGTCTTCAACACAGGAGGCGTTGCGGCAGAAACCACTGGTTTCACCCGAGGCGATGTAACAAACCATATTTGACGGGCACTGGGAATTTGTCGTGCATGTGTCGTTACATTCGGCTACTGGTGAACTGGTAGGTGTAGGAGATGGTGTTGGGCTGGGTGCTGGTGTCCCAGTGGGAGTTGGGCTAGGAGTTGGAGAAGCTGACGGTGATGGTGTCGGAGTGGGTGAGGGGGTGGCTGTAGGAGTCGAACTAGGAGATGATGAGGGAGAGGCACTGGCTGACGGTGTTGGTGATGGTAAAGTGATGGTAAAAGTATATTGGCACTCTGGTGCTGGCGATCCTTCAATAGCTTTAGGTTCGGCCTGGGGGACGGTTGGAGCTACCGGAGCCTGCTGTCTTAGCTTAAGAGCAGTCAGCACTGCCAAGATCGCCAACAGCAAAGTGACGAACCCAAGGCCAAGATAAACTAAATTTTTCGTATTTTTATTCATTTAAGTTATAAAACTTTTTTAATAATTTTATTTTGTCATTCCCATACAAGCGGGAAGCTATATAATTTTTTTAAATAGATTATCCGGTTCCGACTTCGCCAAGTATCTACCGGGCGAGGCAAGCCGGATAATGATATTTCTTTAATACCACTTATTCGTATTTACCTCATGAATTTCCGCTGCAAAGTTAAATGTGGTGGTGCCATCATTTGGAATGTTATAAACGATATAAAATTCCTCAGATTGCGGTTTTTTCAATACAGTTTCGTTTTCCGCTGTCCAAATATTGGAATTGACACGGATACGAGCCTTGTCCACAATGCCGTTTTGGACACTTCCCAAAGTGGTGACATAAATTATGTCACCTGGTTGTAAAGCTGCCAATTGTTCCGCTGTCAAAAGTTGCCAATTGGCAGCATCCCCAATATCTCCATTTACCTGATAAATTTTAATTGCCACGCACATTGCACCCACTGGAGGAGGGGTAGGCGTTGGTTGAGGAGTCGGTGTAGGTTTTGGCGTAGGAGGCACTTGGCAAATATTTTCATTCCATTGCAGAGTGCTCAAAAAACCCAGTGAACCGTATGTGCCGATTGTATCCTTACAACCAATATCAATCTGTTGGGTACCACATTGGAGAGATTTATCAAAATAAATCGGAGTATTGAGTGTGAAGTTGACATTTTTACCGTTTAGCTGGCAGCCACCTGCTGGATCCTTGACATTAGGGCAGGTATAGTGAGTGACATAAACGATACCGTCTCCTCCGGCTAGATTGTTACACTTGTTGACATCGCATTGAGTTACTTGGATATAGGCATTTATGTCTCGGGTATATCCTCTGGTGCCATAGTTACATACCGGTGGCGGAGTACAGGCTCCTGTTTGATAACAGATTTGGTCAGAATAACATTCATAAGGTAAAGGGTTGCCGGTGCAAGAATAATTAGTTGGATAACATGTGCCGCCATTGGTAGTACAATCATTGGGTGGCGGAGGGGGAGTTGGACCAGTACATTTGTACCCGCATTTTTCTAAAGGATTTCTTTTGCAGTCTACCCGACCAAATTCTTCCTGACAAGACCAATTAGCCGGTACACAATCAGCTCCCGGAACAATGCTGCGACATTCATTTCCTGGTATAGGGGTTGGTGTAGGTTTGGGAGTGGGTGAAGGAGATGGATTGGTGCCCTTTTTATGACAATTGAAGCCGCACTTGATAGTCGGCGCACCCGCACAATCATTTAAGGGTGTAGAGTAAGATGCACATTCGTATAAATTTGGATCAACGCATTGCCCCCCATTGGCTGTACAAAGTTCACCATTGGCCGCTCTTTGTCGGATATCCTGATTTCTTTGGGCCAAAAATACTGCTGCCGGAATGGTTAACAAAATAAATAACAGACCAATCAAAAGTCCGGCCATCTTTTTACCGGATTTTTTGGATGGTGGAGATGCAGGTGTATCAATACCTGATGCCTGCGGGGTGACGTTTTCGGCCACTGGTCTAAAATCAGAAACAGGCACACTTTCTAAGTTATGATCATTTTTGGTAACAGGTGAAATTGGGTACGGGTTCGTAGAATCAGCGGATGGTTTTGGTGTGGATTGGATGGTGCCTGAGGAAGGAATGGAGCCGGATATGGTAAATGAGTCGGTTGTTGCTGGTTCACCCGGAGCATCTGTTTTCGGGTGCTGATTCAGAGGTGATTTTGTTTCAGTTTGATTAAAACCTATGGCAGGGATGTTTTCTGGTTCTTCATTTTCTTTGATATTTTTATTTCTTTTTTCATCTGCCACTGGTTCCGTTTTCATCAAGGGTTCGGGAGGATTGGTGATTTCCGGCTTGTCTTTTATGGGTAAAGTTTTTGGATCAGTTGATTGATTATTATCGCTCATGTCGATTTAATTTCCCTAAAAAATATACAACTTATTCCATGTTAAGGAATTTGATCTGTCAATGTCAATAGATTTGATTATTTTATAAGGTCAAACTTTGGAAAACACCACTACTCCACCCAAGATCAGGAAGGCCAGGCCAAGCAAGATGATACCCCAGGTGGCCTCCACATTTCCGGAAATTGGTATGGTGATAGCACTGGCTGTGGCAGAGGCAAGCGGTGTGGGGGTGAGAAGCGGAGACACTGAAGCCCTAGGTGTAGGACTGGGGCTGATTGAGGCCAGGGGAGAGGTGGTGGGTGAAGGATTGAGCGAGGCTGACGGTGTGGCTTCACCCAGCACTGACGTGCCACTTTTTAAGATATTGAATGAGACTGATTTGGCTATAGGATTGCCGTTATGATCATAAGAAGTAATAACCGCCAAAGTCCGGCCGGCTGGCAAATCGGTTTTGGGACTAAATCTCCAATTGCCAGAATTATCTACCTGGGTCTGGCCGTGATTGAGGACAGAACCATTTTTTAGAGTGATATAAACGGATTTTCCAGCAATGCCGGTGCCTTTGAACTCCGGCCGGTACGATGGAATATGGCTACCCGCCTTTGGTAATGAGACAGTAAAGAGCTGATTGACCAATGCGATATTTTGTTTCAGATAAGTATCAGCCGCAATGATCATCCGGCTGTTTGCAGCAACTTCAGCAGTAAAGTCATAGTTATTGCCAAAGTTGATAGTTGGCAAAGGTCTGGCATTGTCGACTTGGGTGACAACGGTCGATGTTTTTTGGGGGCTAATAAAATTTAAAGTTAATACATCATGTGGTGTCATTTGCTGAAACCGCGTCAGGTCTTGGGTGCGGATACCGCTAAGCGGTAAAACCCAAGAGCCGTCTTTACCCACCAGAGCTGAAAGAGTCTGACTACCAGCCAAGTTACCAATTACTAAAATTTCTTTGGTAAACAACTGGTTGAAACTCAACATTCCATAAACTGGGATAGAGGCGACATCTGGAGTCTTGAGTTTTGGGCCGGTAGCAACGGTTAGAGTCTGCTTGGTCTTGCCACTGATGATTTCGATCTCATAATCTGTTGCGCTTTTGAGTCCACGTAGAGTTACGAAATGCAGCTGATAATCATGCGATACACCAGCAGTGTCACGATTGTCCAAAGCAAGAAACTGTGGAGTAAATAATCCCTTTTCCCGATAAGTGACAGCACCAGCTATAGGTTTGTCTGTTTGCCAGGAAACTGTCAAGGTGGAATCAGTAATATTTGATATATTGACATTTTTGGGAGTGGTTGGGGAAGCAGACCAAGAAAAAAAGGACCAGACATTTTCCATGAGAAAAAAAAGCGATCCCAATCCCACAATAAGTATGAAAAGAGCCAGTATTGTCGGAATTCTAATTTCATGTTTCATAATAAACAAAGGTTGTTATGGCAGTTGCCGCTGTAGGATCTGATCCAGTAAATTTTGGTCTATTTTGGGATTTAAAGGCGTAATAAGCGTGCTTTCTACCTCAGTTATGGTACTAGTGCTTACTGCATGATACACATCAAATGCTATCCAAGCCATTACCATAATGACGGTTAAAATTGAAATGATTAATGCATCTTTTGACTGAAACATAAACTTAAAGATAAAGATACCAGTATATAAAGCACATTGTGACTCTGAATCTCTAAATCTGTATACATCTTTTTATAATGGCAGATAATATGCCTGGGCATTAAGCGACAAACTTAGACTGGAAGTTGTTTGTCCACCCACACCCGGCTGACCTAAAGTAAATGAATTTATAGTAACCAATCGATCCATCTGGGTCAACTGGTTGAGAAGGTTGGCAAGATTTAAATAATTTCCTTGGTAGGAAATAGTAAATGTGATATTCAGCTGGGCTGCATTTTTGGTAATTGTAGGTGTAGTGACAGTCTCTGCTGTCTCATCTGGGACCGCAGCCTTCAAGGTCGCATCAGCTGTTTGCTGGATTTCCTTTACTGTTGGAGCAGCAGGAGTCTTTACGCCGTCTTTACTATATAAAGTTACCTCATCTATCTGCAGACCGGATATAAGCGCTGAATTTTTTACACTTATCAATTCCAAACGGCGAATGAGCGAGGGAAACTCGACTGCAGTGGGCATGAGTGAGTAAATTTTTTCCAAACTAGGTTCTATTTGTTGGTATGTCTCTTGGGCAGCAATTAAGGCGCTGATCTTATCTTCAAGTTTTTGATTTAAATTTTCTTTATCTTCGATTTGTCGATGGAGAGTGGCAATGGTTTTTAGGGTAGGACGGATAGCAAACACGCCAAAAAATGCAATAGTCAAAAGTGAGAGAATTGCCATGGTATAAGCTTGAGTTTGCCGATTTTTGAAAAGCGGCTCCAGCCGCTGATAGTATTTTTGATATCTTTGTGATATGGTAAAAATTTGCGCCATGATTTTTATCTTGTAGTCGCTTGGCTAATATCTTCTTTAATATTTAATGATAAACTAAACTCAATTTCTCCAGTAGTGGCAGTATTTTTTGTCAGCGAACTTATTTCAATATTGGTCAGATAAGGGGAATTTTTCAATTGATTTAAAAATAAGGCAAAGGAGGAATTGGAATTTGCAATGCCTGTGATGTTTACAGTTTTATCCTCTTGACTCAGGTGTAAATATGTTATACCTTGGGGAGTAATTTGTTGCAGATGTTGCAGCAATTTATAGGCTGCATCTTGGTTTATAAACAGCCTGCCGATAGTTTCTATCCGCTTTTGCAAATTACGGAACTGATTTTCAAACTCTGTATTTGCTTGCACAATGGCTGATTTTTGTTCTATTTCTTCGTTCAAATCGGTGATACGCCGGTCAAGAGAAAAACGATAGATAAAGGCGATAAGGACAATGATTTCAGTACAGACAATAATATAGCGACCGTAAGTGAGTGACCAGCGCAAAAATTTACCAATAGGAGTTTTGTCAAAATCAGTATGTGCTAGTAAATTGATGTTGTTGGCAGGCACAGTTTGCTTTGCTCAAATTCAAACTTTCAAAATTAAACTTGTAAAATCAAAATTTCAGTTTAATTTTTCAGTTTAGAGTTTCCAGTAATCAATATTAATATAGTATATTAACCTCTGAAGTTTGTGCAAGTGAGAATTTCCCAATGCAGCAGAGGGGAGGCAACTTTAATCTGATTAAAATTCCCAAATTCTTTAAAGAAACAGCTAAAAAAACCTTACATCTTCACCTTAAAAACGATTTTTAAAGTGCTGAAGTTGGAAAATGAGAATGTGAGCTAGGATTTTTTACGGGTAAGGGAGCTTTTGAGGCGAGCAGCTTTGTTTTTATGAATCACGCTCTTTTTGGCAGCTTTGTCTAGGGCGCTGATGGCTGCTGACACCGATTTTGCAGTGGGTTTACTTCTGGCTATCTTGACTGCAGTTTTATAACTGTTGATGATTTTTAGATTTTTCATCCGCCGTTTTTTGTCTTGACGCAGTTTTTTGATTGCTGATTTGATAATTGGCATGATAGTGAAATTAAAATATAATACTCAAAAGTCAAAAGCTGACAGTCAAATTTCTAAATTTCCCCCAATTGACTTTTTACTTTATAAACAAAACTTAGGCTTTTGCCCTTTGAGTTTTTCTCGTACAAGTATAAGTCAAAAAACGGCTTTTCGCAACAATAAAATACATCTAGGATTTAAGTCCCCAAACTACTATAATATCTAGCACGACCTTTTATGTGGAAAAGCATATTCCAAAAGACCGGAAATTTACTTCAAAAAAAGCAAACTACCATTTTATCAGCCGCCAGCGTCATTATGGTGACGGTACTTTTGTCACGAGTTCTGGGTCTTGTGCGCGATCGGCTTTTGGCAACGTTTTTTGAAGTAGATGTATTGGGTATATATTTTGCGGCTTTTCGTTTGCCCAATTTGGTATTTGAACTTCTAATCATGGGGGCGCTGGCGACTGCTTTTATTCCGGTATTTACCACTTATTTAGTCGAAGATGAAGAAAAAAATGCTTTTGTGATGGCTTCACACGTGATCAATGCGAGTTTAGTTTTGGCAGTGATTTTGATCACCCCGCTGATTATTTTTACACGCCAACTGTCTTATTTACTGGTGCCAGGTTTTACCGAATCACAGCGATTGCAAATGATCAATTACACAAGGATAATGCTTCTGGGGCAGTTAATCCCTCTAATTATTGGCAATTTTGTCACTGGCATGCTTCAATCATTCCAGAGATTTTTGGTGCCGGCTTTGGCTCCGGTGTTTTATAATATCGGCATTATTTTGGGGATTTTGTTTTTAGGTCCAGTGATGGGGCTCTCCGGCGCAGTTTGGGGAGTGGTGATTGGAGCAGTTTTATATTTATTGATTCAGTTACCTTTATTGTATAAATTAGGTTATCGCCAAAGATGGATACTGGATTTCAAACATAAAGGACTTAGGGAAGTGGGCCGGCTGATGTTGCCGCGGACCTTTGGAATGGCAGTATCGCAAATAGATATTACCGCTGATTTGATCCTGGCGTCTTTTTTGGGTAGTCGGGCAGTGACAGTATTTTATTTTGCCCAGCATTTACAGCAACTGCCGATCGGCCTTTTTGGCGGTACTTTTGCCCAAGCCGCATTACCAAATTTAGCGACAAAAGCCGCAGAAAAAAATCTTTCTCAATTCAAAATAACAGTATTGGCCTCCATGCACCAAATTTTATTTTTTGTATTGCCGGCATCGGTCTTATTAAGTGTCTTAAGAACGCCAGTGGTACGTTTGGTGTTTGGGGCAGCACGGTTTGATTGGGAGGCTACAGTTGCCACCGGTTATACTTTGTCATTTTTTGCTCTGTCTATTTTTGCCCAGAGCTTGGTGCAACTTTTTGGACGCGCATTTTATGCACTTCATGATACCAAAACGCCGGTGGTTATCGGAGTTATTTCCGTAGCTGTCAATACAATACTCAGTGTGATCTTTATATTGATACTCAAGTTGGAAGTGTGGGCTTTGGCATTGTCTACTTCGATTGCGGCAATATGTAACGGTCTGTTGTTATTAATTTTTTTATATTTAAAAGTCGATGGGTTTGATCTGAAACAACTGCTTATTCCTCCGATAAAAATTGCCGTAGCATCACTTTTTTCCGGCCTGTTTATTTATGTGCCCCTGAAACTTTTTGATCAACTGGTGTTTGATACCACTCGCGTTTTTGATTTGATTTTACTCACTGGACTGGCCAGTATTTCCGGTCTGTCCGTTTATATATTTCTCGCCTGGTTTTTGGATATCGAGGAAGTGACAGCCTTTTTCAAGATTTTACACAAGGTGAAAAAAGTCCCGCGGATGTTTTTTCCCCAAACCACAGAACTTATCAATGGCGACCGACCGACGGTGTAAAAGTCTCTTTTACGTTTTTACTCATTCTCCTGATATCCTTTTTAGTTTAAACAAATAAACAGTATTTGGAAGCATGATTTGGGAGATTTGGTAGGAGTTGGTAACTTCGACATTTTGGGTGAAAGTTTTACCCAGCAAATCTTGACGAATGAGAATATAAGTGCCCTTTTCTAGATTATTGATAGTGATGGGTACAGTTTCGGTGTTGCGGTTGTCCGGATCATAATTGGTGACTAAGATCAGAATTTGATTGTCTGCGCTTTTGGCACTGATGGCTTTGACCCAAGTGCCTTCACCTTGGACCAACAAGCGTTTACCCACAAGTTGACGTAGGAGATTAAAGGCAAAATAGCGCGGTTTGGCAATCAAACTATTTTGTGGATGCGTAAAAAGACCCCATCTACCCCAATACACTGCGCCGTCACTGCTTGGACCATCAATGATCTCAAACGCCAACATAGCGTCATAGCCGGACAGGGTTTGGCGTGCTACTGCTACGCTATGGGCTGCTGCCAGATTTGTGTCATAACCGGAATTGGTATCGGAATCCAATCCCCACTCACTGATAATCTTAGGTTTGCTCACATAGTTCGGGAAATAAAACAACCAGCGCGTCACATCTGCCACATCCTTGAAGTAAACAGTCGGGTCAGTTGCGTATCGGTGCCAGGACAGAAAATCCAAGCGCAAATTGTGTTTATCTGCATGTTTGACAAATTCGACCAACCAATTTTTGTAAGGCGCAGTCGTAGCTGGGCCGCCAAGCTTGAACAGATTGACGCCTTTAGCATTTTTGGCCCCGATAGCAGCATAAGTATAAAGAGTAAGATAATTTTTGATACCGTAATATCGGAAATTGCCAAACAAATCTGGTTCGTTCCACACCTCATAATGCACATCTTTAAGATTTAGACCGGCGGTGCCGCTGTAATGCTCGATAGTTTTTTGCACTACCAAAGCCCATTCATCTAAATTAGCAGGCATTGATAATATATTACCTGAGGTACTCAAAACTTGGGGCATATAGGAGAGGGAAAAGAAGGGAGTGGCGCCGGTTTTCAAAATACTATTTACTATTTGGTCAAGTTGGTCGAAGTTAAATGTTAGATTGCCCAGCGCATCTCGTCCCACCACATTGTAATGATCAAATATATGGTCAATGCGGATAAAGCGTGGATCTAACTCACGCATTTGTTCAACAACTGGAGCAATCATATCCGTTTTTTCTTCCCCTCCTTGGGCAAAGGATTTCCAAGGGGAATTTATTGTTTCCAACTCAAAATTGGCATCCACCACAATATTGGCTTTGGTGCCGACTGCCCGCGTGAGGTACTTTTGCACCTGGTAAAGCGCGACCAATAAAAGCGGTAGGGAAATCAAAAATACCAGCAGTTTCAATAATTTGCTAGTTTGGCGATGACTCATAATTGACTGGTTTTATCCTGAGCAAAGTTTAAGGGATATACATTTATATTACATGAAATTGACCAATTTGGGAAAAATGGTGCTTGTTGACAAAAATTAGCAGTCATGATTTAATAGTGCTAATAATTGAGGGAAGCTACGAATAGTAGACGCTGAAGAGTTTTGCAGCTGGGAAGTTGGGTCCCTCAGTTAAGGGATTTTCCCAACTACCCAACTTCCATATTATTAGGTCTCTCAACTAGAAATTTATTTCCAAATCTATTTTTATGTACGAACTGACAGATAGACAGATCAAACTGCTCAAAGCCATAGTTGAGGAATATATCAATACTGCCGAGCCAGTCGGTTCTGCCACTTTGGAAAAAAAACATGCTTTGGGGGTGTCTCCGGCGACTATCAGAAATGAAATGGTGATCCTCACCAAGAACGGTTTTCTCAAACAGCCGCATACCTCAGCCGGCCGCGTACCGACGCCGATGGCGCTCAAGTTTTATATCCAAAACCTGATGCAACAGCAGGAAATGTCGGTGACTGATGAGGTAAAGGTAAAAGAGAAAATTTGGGATTTTCGGCAAAAGCGCGACAAGTTGCTCCGTCAGGCTGTCAAGGTTTTGGCTGACAAAACTCACTTGCTGGCTCTATCCACAACCAATGAAGGTGATCTTTACTATGCCGGAGCAGCCAATCTTTTGGAAATGATGGAATTTTATGATATGGTGACCACTAAAAATCTACTCTATGTCCTGGATCAGTTTGATTTCTGGTGGGATTTATTTGAGCAAAGTCCTTTTGACAACCCGTATCACGTACTGTTTGGTGACGAACTGCGGCAGGAAAGACTGCAAAACTGCAGTATGGTTTACTCTCTTATCCAAACACCGAAACTGCAGGGAGCGATTGCGGCAGTCGGACCAGCGCGGATGAATTTTTCTTATGTTATTCCTGTCGTAAATTACTTCGGCAATTTACTTGGGGAAATCAGCAATCAATGGTAATACCAAAAGATAGAAAAACGCAGTTTTTTTAAGTGAAAAAGGAGCCAATGAAGAAACAAGATATTAAGAAGAAAAAACCTGTTGATGCAGAAGTCTGGGGTGAGCAGATCAAAAAATTGCAGCTAGAGGTTGAAGAACTGACTCACAAATGGAAGCGGGCCCTGGCCGACTATCAAAACTTGGAAAAGCGCATCGTGCAAGAAAAAGCGGATTTTGTCAAATTTGCCACCGCCTCCTTGATAAGTAAATTATTAAATATCATTGATGATTTGGAAAGAGCCCAGGCACATCTCAAAGACGAAGGTTTGGGATTGACGCTTAAAAAACTTAATGATTTGTTAAAAGATCAGGGTGTGGAAAGACTTGAGACAGTGGGCAAAGAATTTGATATTTCGAGAATGGAAGCTGTGACCCAAGTGGCTGGTGACAGAGATAATATTGTTGTTGAAGAACTGCGGGCTGGTTATACCATGCATGGATCAGTGCTAAGACCAGCACAAGTGGCAGTGAGCAAAAGAAAAACTTAAAAGTCAAATGTCATATTTCAAAATCACATAGCACATCACAAAGCTGTTATCTGTAAATTATGATTTTGATTTTGAGATATAACATTTGACATAAACGACATAAATTTATCAGTCAGATTCAGGTAGCTATTTTATCAAACATTTAGAAAGGAGATTTATTATGAGCAAAATCATCGGTATAGATTTAGGCACTACCAATTCGGCCGTGGCTGTGATGGAGGGAGGTATCCCCAAAGTCATTCATTCGGCAGAGGGCCGCAATGTGATACCGTCAGTAGTTGATCCTACCAACCGCATTGTGGGTGATGTGGCCAAGCGGCAGATGGTGATTCATCCAAAAAAGACTGTGTTTTCGGTCAAGCGCCTCATGGGTAAAAAATATATAGATGAAAGTGTCCAAAAAGACATCAAGTGGTTGCCTTACACAATTAAAAGCGGTCGCGACAACATGGCGGTGGTGGAAGTTGAGGGTAAAACTTATACTCCTCAAGAAATTTCGGCCATGATACTAAGTAAAATCAAAAAAGATGCTTCAGATTACCTCGGTTTTGAAGTGAAACAAGCAGTGATTACAGTGCCGGCTTATTTTGACGATGCCCAAAGACAAGCGACCAAACAAGCTGGTGAGATTGCGGGTTTGGAAGTGATGCGGATTATAAATGAACCGACCGCGGCAGCGCTCGCGTACGGACTTGATAAAAAGAATGCCCACACAGTGGCAGTTTATGACTTGGGTGGCGGTACTTTTGACATCACGATTTTGGAGTTAGGAGAAGGTGTGTTTGAAGTTAAGTCCACCAACGGCGATACACACTTGGGCGGTGATGATTTTGATCGGGTGATTGTGGATTATCTAGCAGCCGAATTCAAAAAAGAAAATGGAGTAGATCTGACCAAAGATCCTCAAGCTTTGCAGCGACTGCGTGATGCCAGTGAAAAAGCCAAGATGGAACTATCAACTTCGATGGAAACGGAGATCAATTTGCCGTTTATTACTCAAGGCAAAGCCGGTCCGTTGCATTTAGTTGTCAAATTAACCCGCTCAAAACTCGAGTTGCTGGTAGGTGATTTGATTGAAAAAACTATCCCGCCGGTAAAAGCCTGTCTCAAAGATGCGGGCATATCTGCATCCGATGTGAATGAGGTAGTTCTGGTTGGAGGTATGACCCGGATGCCCAAAGTAGTGGAGACAGTGAGGAGTATTTTTGGGAAAGAGCCAAATAAAAGTGTCAATCCGGATGAGGTTGTGGCAATTGGAGCCGCAATTCAAGGTGGAGTATTGGCCGGCGACGTCAAAGATATTTTGTTGTTGGACGTAACACCGCTGACTTTGGGTCTGGAAACTTTGGGAGGAGTAGCCACACCGCTTATTCCACGCAACACTACAATACCCACCAGCAAATCGCAAATTTTTTCTACTGCAGCTGACAATCAGACTTCGGTGGAGATAAATGTGCTTCAGGGCGAGCGACCGTTGGCAGCAGATAATAAATCACTGGGTCGTTTTCATCTGGACGGTATACCGCCGGCGCCCAGAGGCGTGCCTCAGATTGAAGTCACTTTTGACATCGACGCCAACGGTATTTTAAACGTGTCGGCAAAAGATAAAGCAACCGGCAAAAGCCAGTCGATTCGCATTACCGGCTCCACAGGATTGTCCAAGGAAGAGATAGAAAAGATGCAGAAAGAAGCCGAGGTGCATGCAGAGGAGGATAAAAAAGTCAGAGAACGGATTGAGGCCAAAAATCAAGCTGACGCGATGATCTATACGGCAGAAAAATCACTCAAGGATGCGGGTGATAAAGTGAAACCAGATCTCAAAAAAGAAGTCGAAGACAAGATTAAGGCTCTTAAAGATATCCTGGACTCCGGTACGAAAGAAGATCTGGAAACCAAGACTAAAGAATTGTCCGATTCCTTGAGCCAAATTGGAACTGAAATGTACAAAGATCAAGGCCAGTCAACTGCCAAAGCAGGGACTGGAGAAGCCAACAGTGAGTCCTCCTCCACCAGTACTACGGAGGATAAACAGAAAAAGGATGAGAAAAAAGTAGAAGAAGGGGAAGTAGTAGAGTAAAGTTTTGATAATTTAAGATGCATGTTTCAAAAATTGGGCGCGCAATTTTGCGCGCCTGATTGGCATTATGGGAAATGCAAAATTCTAAAATCAAATTGGAATAAGACAACGAAAAATTTTAAAATAATATGTTTCTGAATTTTAGTCTGATTTTTTAAATTATTTACCATGGCCACAACGCGTGACTATTACGAAATTCTTGGAGTTCCCAAAACCGCCAGTGAGGCAGAGCTGAAAAAAGCTTACCGTAGACAGGCACTCAAATGGCATCCAGATCGGCACCAGGATAATAAAGAAGTAGCTGAAAAACGGTTTAAAGAAATCAATGAAGCTTATGAAGTCCTGTCCGATCCGCAAAAAAGGGCTGCTTATGATCAATTTGGTCATGCCGTTTTCCAAACTGGGGGTTTTGGAGCTGGACAAGGACCATTTGCTGGTACTCAATCCGGCCGTTATGGTCCATTTACCTACACTTATACTACTAACACTGGCTCGCCGTTTGAGGGTTTTGATTTTGGTGGCTTTTCCGACCCTTTTGATATTTTTGAACAGTTTTTTGGTGCTGGTTCGCCATTTGGTCGCAGGCAACCGCGGAAACCAGTTTATTCATTACAAATCGATTTTCTGGAAGCAGTCAAAGGTGTGACCAAAGAAGTGGAAATTGATGGGAAAAGGAAATCAATCAAAATCCCGGCCGGAGTGGATGAAGGCACGCGCATCCGCTTTGAGGAGTTTGACGTGATAGTATCTATCCGGCCGCATAAAACATTTAAACGGGAAGGCTATGATATTTATACCGAAGTAGCCGTTTCCTATCCTGAAGCGGCTCTAGGTACAATCGTGGAAGTACCCACTATTGATGGGCCAGTGAAGTTACGTCTCAAACCTGGAGTGCAACCAGGTTCATTCATGAGACTGCGGGGTAAAGGCGTACCCTATGTGAGGGGTAGCGGCCGCGGCGACCAGTATGTGCGCATCAACGTGACAGTACCTCAACATCTGACTCGGCGTCAGAAAGAACTGCTGGAAGAATTGAAAAACGAAGCCGTTTAGTTGACTGTGCCAAATTAGTTGCTATAATACATCATAGGTTTGTTGCAAGCCCGTCTTCGTCCAGAAAATTTGCGGTTGAGACGAGGCAAAGGAGGTGGGAATTCCCACCTTTTTTATTAAATACTAACAGTGTTAGACAAATATACTAATAAATACTAATATTCATATTTATTTGTATTATTAGTACAATTTGAATAATGTTCTATGCCGGCAGTTGTACGTTCTGAATTTGCATTAGCATTAAATCAGGTGGTCACCGAGCGGGGGATAGAGCCGCAGGTGGTTTTGGATTCCATCAAGGCCGCAATTCTGGCCGCCTATCGTAAAGATTACGGCAGTGAGGGGCTGGAGGAATTGACAGTGGAGCTGAATCCGGACAACGGTGAAGCCAGAATTTTGAAAGGCAAAAAAGACATTACTCCGCCGGGTTTTGGTCGAATTGCCGCCCAAACTGCCAAACAAGTGATACTTCAGCGCATCCGCGAAGCAGAAAAACAGGCCATTTTGTCCGATTACAGTGCCAAAGTTGGCAATATAACTACCGGTATGATTTTGCGGTTTGACGGTCAGAACATCATTGTGGATATCGGCCGAGCCCAGGCAGTGATGCCACCGCAGGAACAGGTGCCGGGCGAGCGTTATCGCCTCAACCAACGTTTAACTTTTTACATCGAGGGTATTCGTGAAACTTATCGGGGTAACGAGATTATTGTTTCCCGGGCTCATCGGGAACTGGTCGCTGGTTTATTCAGACGCGAAGTACCAGAAGTTGCCCAAGGATCAGTGGTCATCAAGTCAATCGCTCGGGAAGCCGGCGCCCGGACTAAAATTGCCGTGGCTTCTACCCAGTCTGGGGTTGATCCAGTTGGTTCTTGTGTGGGACAAAAAGGTGTGCGTGTCCAAGCTGTTATAAATGAATTAGGTGGTGGAGAAAAAATTGACATCATCCAGTGGAGCGATGATCCACAACAACTTATTATGGCGGCACTAGCTCCGACTACCGATGTCAAAGTAGAACTAAATGGAAAAACCAAAACTGCTACCGTGACAGTTCCCGAAGATCAATTGTCATTGGCAATCGGACGAGATGGCCAAAATGTACGCTTGGCTTCAAAACTCACGGATTGGCGGATAGATTTGAAAGGCAGACGCGGTGGCAAAGTATCCGCCTCTGTGGCAGATTTGGAAGAAGCAAAGCAAAAAGTAGACCAGCTAGATTCGGCAGTTGACGAAGCAGATACAGCAAAAAAGACAGCTGCGGCGGCTGAAAACTCCAACGTGCTGAAGGAAGAGATTAAAGAAAAAAGAGACCAAGATACAAAGGTAAAAGAGCAACAAGCTGATAGTCAACCACCCGCATCACTCCCAAATCGAGGCCAGACTTCAGATATCAGACAAGACACGGCAAAAATTGGTGAAGTTATACCTGAAACCAAAGCTGAAACGACGGCAGGAGTGAAAGCCGAGATTAAGGAAGAAGCAAAATCAGAATAAAATCCCAAATCCCGATACCTAAATTCTAAAAAAATTCATATTTCTGATATCGCAAATTTGAAATTTTGTCCAATATGCTAGACTCAAATTTTGATATAGTTTAGGATTGAGAATTTAAAGAATATGTTGTTTAAAATATCCCATTATAACCACTCTGAATGATATGAAAAAATCTGTGAAAGATTCAGGCTGGTTGGATAAAACTTATGACACACGAAAAACAAAGTCAGACTTTTCGTCCCCCTATTGTGGCAGTTCTGGGCCATGTTGATCATGGCAAAACTACGCTACTGGATACTATCCGCAAGTCCGATGTGGCAGCCAAAGAGTCTGGCGGAATTACCCAACACATTGGTGCTTACCAGATACAAGTGCAAAGTGCAAAGTTCAAAATTCAAAGTCATCAGGACAGAATTACATTTATCGACACTCCAGGCCACGAAGCTTTTTCCAAAATGCGGCAACGTGGTTCAAACGTAGCCGATATTGCGATTTTGGTTGTGGCAGTAAATGAAGGGGTCAAACCCCAAACAGAAGAATCGATCAAACACATTAAAGCCGCCGGAATCCCCTTTGTGGTAGCTATCAACAAAATCGATTTACCAGACACGGATGAAAATAAAATTAAAAGACAATTGGCAGACAAAGGTGTGTTGGTTGAGGGCCTTGGCGGTGATATTGTAGCAGTGCCTGTTTCGGGAAAAACTGGTCAAGGGATAGACAAATTGTTAGAAGTGATTTTATTGCTTGCAGAAATGCAGGGAATTGCGGGGGATGCGGCAGGGGAATTGCAGGGAGTGGTAATTGAAAGCAAGCGGGATAAACAGCGAGGAGTTCTCACCACCGTGATTGTCAAAAACGGAACGCTGCATATTGGGGACACGATTTATGCGGAAGAAGCAAAAGCCAAAGTCCGCAGTTTGATCTCAGATACCGGAGAGAATCTCAAAGAAGCGCTTCCGGGTATGCCGGTAGAGATTATGGGTTTTGCAAGTTTGCCGCAGATTGGTTCGGTCGTGACTAGTCAACCCCGCCTGCGGGTGGCTACCGGCCCAAAAGCCGCTCCTCGGCCTTTTACACTACCGCCTTTGGATGAAAGTAAAAAATTACGTCTTATTCTCAAAGCAGATGTTGCCGGATCTTTGGAAGCCATTGTAGGCTCTCTTCCTCAAAATACAGAGATTGTACATACTGGCGTGGGTCCGATAAGTGAGTCGGATATTTTGCTGGCCAAATCTACTGGTGCATTTGTGATTGGTTTCAATACTTCAGCCCCCGCTGCAGTAAAAAAATTAGCTAATATCGAGAAAGTGCGAATGAAAACTTACAACATCATTTATGAACTATTGGACCAAATAAATGAAGTTGTAGAGCTTATAAATACACCAATTGAGGAAGAGGAATTTGGCAAAGCCGAGATTATTGCTCAGTTTGAAGCAGCGGGTGAGCGGATAGCCGGCTGCCGTGTCGCCGAGGGCTTTATCACCAGAGGTAGCCAGATCAAGCTGCTGCGCCGTGATGCCGAAATCGGCCGTACGCGCATCAAAAGCATGCGTCACCTCAAAGAAGAGATTTCCAAAGCGGAAAAAGGCACCGAATGCGGCATCATGCTGGATAAGAAACTTGACTTTAAACTCGGAGATACTATAATAGCCTATAAAGTGAAAGAATTAATACTTTAAGAGTTTATTTAGCTCTTGTAAAAAAACTCCTGCCCAGCTTTTAGAAATCCAAATTTTAAGATGTAAATGCCAAGTCAAGTTCAAATTCTCAATTTTTACAAAGTGATTTGTGACATTTGACCTTTAATAGCATGGATTTATCTGTGGAAATCAGCGCCTTGCAACCTATAATAGATGGCGCACAAAATATAGTTATATTGCTGCCCGAGACGGCCACTCGCGACGCAGTGGCTTCAGCTTTGGCTTTATACCTCTCGCTTTCTCAATCCCAAAAACAAGTTACTATTGGTTATCCCAAACAGCCGATAGTTGGCTGGAGCCATTTAGTGGGCCTAAACAAATTAACCACAAAACTGGGTAACAAAAATTTCGTTATCTCATTGGATTATCAGGAAGGGGCTATAGAAAAAGTTTCTTATAACATCGAGGGCAATAAATTCAATTTGGTGATCGAGCCGCGTCCCGGTGCGCCTCAATTTGACGAAAAAAAAGTTTCCTACAGCTATTCGGGTATGAATGCGGATGTGATTATCGCAGTCGAAACGCCAACTCGCCAAGCTTTGGGCGCTTTTTATACCGAAAACAAAAACCTGTTTGAGGAAAAGCCGGTGGTTGTTGTAGATAATCACACGCAAAATGCCCAGTTTGGTAAAATCAATGTGGTGCGGCCCACTGCCACAATTGCTGAGATCGTATATCAATTACTAAATGATCTGCATCTACCAATTGATATGGATATCGCCTCCAATTTGTTTGATGGGTTGATCACCGGCAGCCGCAATTTTACTCATCAGGCAGTGACTGCCGAGACATTTGAGATAGCAGCCGAGCTTTTGAAATCAGGTGCCCAAAGAAGGCAAACACCTCCACCACTAGGTTCAGCGGAAGAACGACCATTTACCGAAGGTGTTTTTACCAGTTCAGAATCTCCCCAGCCACCGCCTGATTGGTTCAAACCCAAAATCTTCAAAGGCGGGGGTCAGTTGATGTAACACCTCCATTGAATTATGCCTATTTCAGAGGCGAATTGAGTCAATTTAAGACATTGGTTACAACCGATTGAGCAACGAATGCAGTGAATTGGTGATATATTTCGTAAATACTTAACACCAGTTCCCTCTGGTGCAACGGTTTGGGCGCTGGGAGCAGTGAGAACTTGCATGGAATTTCTGCAACTGCGAAAATTTGTAGGTCCTCAACCCTACCTCGTTGCTGTTGATGTTTAACTCTGGATAAAGGGAATAGCGATACTTGTGTATACAGATATGAATTTTTTACTAGATGATTTGCGGGCAGCGGCAGCTTTAGCACAACACATGGCTAAAATCCCGATTTAGTAATCATGCGCCATGCTCGAAAAATTGAATCAGTCAGTGACACGGCAGAAATTCCTGAGTGGAATCGATGGTGGTTGCCAGCCATAACTAAATGGAGAAAACTGGCTCCATCAAGGCAAGGACAGCTGTTAATTACACTCAAGACAGATGAAGAGCTTAATTATTGACAGTTTAGCTGAATCAAGAAGATGGACAATTTAAATTTTAAAAAATCATTTACCTGAAGGAATTTACGTTGATTGCGGATTACCCAGAGTCAGACGTTATCAATTTATCTTTAAAAATCCCCAATTTAGCGTTTATCTAAAATGAGCCCAACGCGTATCCAGGGTTAAGTTATCAGCCAAAGGTGCGCCCCAAAATTTTAAAAGTCATTTTGGCTAAATATACACTATCCATATCTGGCATGTAGTGACCACTTTCATTGTTAATCATGATGATTTTACCGTCAAACATTTTAAAAATTCCGGCAGCTATGACCTGTTTCCCCTTGACCAATTCCGGATGATGGATATTGCTTTGTGGTCTAGGCAGTTCGGAGAATCTGATTTCACCGTCAGGCACAACTACATAAAGATAGTTGCCATCTGCCAAACATCTCGGCCAAGGCTGGCCTTTGCGGACAACCCATTTACGCTCACCGGTAATTGGATAAAGCAGTTGGTTTTCATAAATAGGCGCACTGCTTAAAATTTGCCGCAGCAAATACAATGAATCGCGCTCCTTCACCATAAGCTACTATTTTAACTGATTGCGTCTATAAAACTACGAGTTGGGAGTTTAAATTATTGTAATAGAAGCAATAAATTGATTTAACTTGATTTTGACAGTGATGTCGATTAAATTATAAAAAGCCCCAAGTTTTGTTTGCCCTTCTTGATATGTCGAAAGAATTAGTACAGAGCTTTGCTGCCGATAGATGGTAAAGAACTAATAACTCGAACGAATTAGTGACATTGCAAAAAGGCATCTGCTGGCGTATAGTTGTTGGTAACATTTACCGGCCATTTTTCATAACACAACCAAATGGTTATTGGTCTAAACTTTTAGACCACGCCAAAGAGTTTAAAAATTTTAATTTTCCCAAACACGATCAGAGCGAAGAACATTGGAAAAGTTGGTGTTTTTTGGTGGCAAATTGGTCAGTGATTTCGCGTTTGTTTAATGAGCCAAAGCAACTGACATATCCGCAAAATTGCTATCCCGAAGTAGTTTTTCCAGATCCTCAAGATAATTGAAAATATTTTGCAGTTGATTTAATCGGGGTGGATCCGGCCGGGATCATCCGAGTGTTTGAAGTCGGCAGACAGGAAAAAAGAAATCAATTGAATTACTATTTGACCAAACTGCAAAAACTTTATCCGCAAACTCCGATAATTGGACAGTTGGCCTATTATGATTTCAATCGTCGCCACACTCAGGCGACAATCAGATTGATGGGAATTTGAAGTTTTATCAAAAAAGCCTTGTCTTGAAAGAAATTTTTGACACTAAACCCGGTAAGTAAATATAGAAAAATTTTCTTTGGGTTGACATAAGGCCAAATCTAGTTATAATATACCGACGTAAATATAAAATAAATTATTATGGCAACATACCTAAGGGAATCAGAGACATTTAACCCTTTTTCAACACAATCGGAAATTCTGTTTAGATATCTCCGAGTATTCCAAAAGGTATATGGTCTGAATAAGACCGCAATAGATCTAAATAAAGCTTTAGCGGTGGTTTACACTCTGTCCGAAGTTGCAAGAGATCTGACCCCGGAGGATATTGGTGCTTTCGCACGCAATACAAAAATTAGGACTCGCAAAATGATTCAAGAAGCCAAGAACATGACCCCCGAGCAATTGATAGAAGGGGTGCAGAGGTTATGGCTAGAATTAGTAGGAAAGAGAGTTTTTGGGGGTGATAATCCTATATATAGTCAGATGACGTCGTTCATAATTGATCCTGATAAAAGCAGAAAATTTGCTGATGATTTTCTAAATTGCATCAATTTCTTGCCAAATGTGCCTGCTTGGAAAAAAGATCCACCAAAAAATGAAGAAGACCAGCCAGAAGAAAAAATGAAAAAATTTTCACAAATATTAATTAGTTTACAACAAAATCTACGAGCTCAAAAGATGATGCCTGCGATGGTCACAGCAGAAGGTGTGCCTTTATCTACGAATGACATGGTACAAGAAATAGTAAAAAAAATTGATCTTTCCCAGCTAACTGGGAAAAGCAAAGTAGTAAGTACAATTTTGACTGCTGCCACCACCTATTTATTTTTCAGGCTTTCTTTTGACAATTTAATAAGAACTGTTGATGCAGTCCATGCTGGAAGCGGATTTTATGGGGCCTTGGGAGTGGAATTTCTTGAGGCTGTTTTATTGTATATTGCAAGTACTGATGGGTTGATAAGTTATGCTGATTCCAAGCAGGCGCGTTTGGTGAAAAAATCTGCCGTCTGGGCATTTACCTGCCTTATTTTTGCGCTAGATGTGGCAGGTATACTTTATGCTGGTTATGGCGGACTAAGAGAACCAATTCTTCCTAATATGCCAAAACTAGTGTCTGACGCAACTAAAATCACTATCGCAGCTTTGGGCGCGATATGGCCAAATATGGGATTTAATATTACAGTGGATCTGCTTTCGGAACTATTTAATGCAAAAAGAGAGCGGTTGCGGTCATCTGTTGATGACGACACTAAAGTAAATGAAATAAATTTTTAGCTTTTTTTCACTTACCTAAAAACGGGTTCTGAGGAGAAAGTGAATATAGGTGAAAATTGATAAGTCAACGGCCTTGTTGGGGTTGCTATTCCTAAATGATTACTGTCCACCCGAAAAAGTATTACCTGTATTAGATATAGGATATTTAAATATCTATTATAAACATTATTGTAGGAATGGTTTTCGAATGGAAATTTTTGATTTGGGTTATCAGGATTGGGAATTTGTAATATAGTATAAAGGGTATCAGGACAAGTTCTAATTAACCACTCAAAGTTATACAAAAGTGAAGGATCAGGTGCAATGTGTTTTGGAAAGACTTTGTGAAATTCTTCAATCACCAGCAATTTCAGTTTACCTAACTCCCGCCCGTAATTTCTCTGTTCCATAAGTCCAGATAGCTCGATAATCAGACCACCGAACTCTCTCGAGGCAGGATTGATTTTTTGGGGTACTTGAAAGAGAGATGGTGTTTCACTTTCACTCAATCCAACCACATATATATCTCCTTGCTTCCTTTTTGAAATGGTAGAATAAATAGCTACAGCTAGTCTCCTGAAGTCTGAATCTGGAGCTGAGGGAAAAAGAAGAGTTTTCCCCCTACTAAGATCTAATATTATCCTTTCACCGTTTTCAGTTGTTCCCAATACAACATGTAAAGGTGGAGGAGGGTTTTCCCTTTCTCGGTTAGAGAACATAGTCCTATTATTATAGGTAATATATTTTCTTTGTCAAACGATGACAACAAAGTTTATTTACAAGAGTGAGATATGTCAACATTAGAAATGTGTTGTAGGATACGGTATAGTTATTGTGTTTCTCGGTATGGTGCGGTTAATGCTAGGTTGGACTGGATATTTTCTTAGATTTTAGACTTATGCGTGTGACGTAACAAGGCATTACAATAATCCTGATTGCATTATTTAGCTTATAGTAATATAATACACAGAGATTCGTTTGTAATATAAATATAATTGCCAAAAAATTACCGGTGTGTAATATCTATATGTCAAATGAAATAACAAAATTTTTTGGGCCTTTTTGTGAAAACAGGCAAAATCTAGAAATATTTGTTTCGCCAAAATGGCCAGATATATTTGTAAATCGTTTGTTTATGAGAGAACAAGTAGCTTATCCGGCAGGCACCCTACTTCTTGGGGGTAACCATGATGGTACAGCAGTAAATGTTTTAGTCGGTAAACAGCCTAGGGAGGTAGATGGATTATTTATCATTTATTCATCTTATTCTGATGAAAGGGTCTGTGCTTTATATCTAATCGAGACCATGATGAAAGCAATTGATTTTTGCAACCGTCATCCTAACTATGTCACCGGAAAACGAGTTGATAAAATTGGAGTTTTTGGCTCTATCGGCGCTGAGGTGGTGTCTTATGACGGGTTATATAGGGGGAGGAAAAATAACTCATTGAGAGATTTGCTAATCAGCCTGATTGACACCACCAATAATGTCTGGGGTAACAGAGAGATTGCTATAATATTTAACAAAATTCCTTTTTATAATAACAATGATAATTATAATAATAATGATAATGCCTTGACTACTATAATCCGAAATGAAGCTTTATTCCAATTTTGGAAGTACTCTCCTTTTAAGAGTATATTTCCTATTTTCCTGTTAACACCAGATGTTTTTCAAAATTGTGCCTTATTATTACAACAAATACAACAACAAGAACAAAAAATTTTAAATATTATACCGATACGAGCGGTAGTTTCATCCGATAGAACTAGATATTTTTATATATATAACTCGCTAAATAGAATGGGAGAAGAGCCGAGAGTATTTTATCCCGCTAACATTTTTGAAGACGGGCCTTCTTCAAAAAGCGTACCGACAGCAGAAGAACTAAAAGAAAGATATAAAAGGGGCAATTTTTTTGGCTTATAGAATTTTATGATGATAGAATAATTAAGTGCATGCTAGCCTGCCAGAAAAATTAATAGACGAATTTCGGCTAGATGAAAAAAGGTGGAGTTTGTCGAACCGTTTGTAGACCACCCGGATACAGTTTATATGTTAAGAAAGCCGTAGCGACCAAATCAGCCCAATTATTATGGGCAAGTGGTGGTGAAAGCTTTTAGATTAAATTTGGTTGAAAAAGGATGGCAGCCCCAAATCCATTGGGGTGATTGTTGAGTAGGCGGGTGCAAAGTGGTCTTGAGGCAAGAACTGCTTGGGGAAAGAAAATAACTAGGGGATAAATTATTCAAAATATCCACACAGACTCCGATCACCAGGCAATTAGAGTGGACAAAAGTAATTTTCTTAAGAAGAGAAAATTTATTTATTTCTGCTATATTGATGAGGATTATTTAAAGCATCTTCTATGTGCCATCTTAAAATTTCAGTCAAAAGTTGCTGTGACCCTGATGGTAAATCTTTTATCTTTGTTTCTTGAGCAAATATTTGGTATTTGGCTGCTCGGTATAGAGCAAACGCTGATTTTAAACCTGCTGATTCACTGTTCTTTTTGCGTTGACATTCGCGGTTATAAATTTCGCAAACAACTTGTTTTAAAGAATCAATTGCCTCCATCACCTCATCGGGTGTATCTTGGGCGTCAAATCCAGAAAGAAGATTGTGATTTATCATTTGCCCAACCGTTGCAGTCATCGCCTTTAGTAATTTTTCATAAAGAGGATCTTGTTGCAGTTTTCGATCTGGCAAAACCGCAGGGAGATTATTTTGGGCTACGGATGTTTCAAACGTAAAATGGATTTTTTTACACCTTCAGGAACTTTTACATTTATATGTAATGTAATATTTCCGATGCTGGCATAGTGAGCAAAGGAGTAATTTAATCGACCTTAATCTAGCGACATATGCAATTTAAGTCAAGTTTGGAAATGCACCTGGTTTTTGATCTTTTTATCTAGATGAATGCGAATATTCTTCCTCAAGTCGGATCCCCCAGAGGTGTTAAAGTCAGACCAAAATCACGGTTTACAAATATCAGATGCTATGGATCATGGTCAATTGTTCCGTTATAATACAGGCGATAGTTGTACTTATTTTAAGGCGAAATTATGATCAAAAACTTCGAAAGTAGAGTCCTTCCTCAGCGGGCTTTGGCAATTTTTGAGGAAAAAGCAGTGCAGCAGATTAGAGAAAGAAAAGGTGCAAAACCAATTAAGCTATCATGGTCACGACTAGAATTGATAGGTGGGTATTTGGATCACCCGAATCAGGAAGTAGCAGATCCGCGAAATATTGCAACGGAGAAACATTTATTTATAGTCGCCGGTGATATTTTTCACCAAATTGTCCAAGCGACTTCTTTGTAGAGATCAGCTCTTCCAACTGATACGAGAAATTATAAAAATGCTTACACTTCAAATTTAAATCAGGTATTTGGTTTTATTCCCACAGCCGATAGCAGCCGTAGAAGAACTTTGTACACTATTTTATCTGATCCACGCCTAGCTATGCCCCGAGTCAATCAGCATATGTTTGATACCGAGAAGAAAGCAATATATATACTGATTTCTCAAAAGATTATTGACCAAGTTAAGACAATGCCTCCTTTTACAGATAATTACGCATTTTCCAGCATGAGAGATGATGAAAATTTATTTGGAGAATTGTCCTTTCCCCAACCTGATATATTTGGTAAAAAATGGCAAAATGGAAAAGTAGAGACATTAATATTTGATAGAGTAAATAATCTGTATGAGTATCACGAAAATCTTGTTAGATTACCACCGATAGCGGCCAGCCAGGGACTTTATGCCAGCGAACTGCGATTTTCTGGTTTGATACCCGGAATTGTATGGAGCGGCAGACTTGACTGGATAGTTCTTGGTGGAAGAGAAATAAAAGTTATTGATTATAAATTAACACAGCCCAAACTTCCTCCTCCTAACAGTTGGCAGCACCAAGTTTTACAATTAGCTTGGTGGTTGACCGTGCAGACAGTAGCCCAAATGCCGGAGCGGTTTAAAAATAACAGTCGATCACTACGGGTGATACCCAAACTGAGTAACCCTGTGGCTAAAAATGTACATCTAATTCACTTGGGTTTTGATAGTTCTCCACCATCTAGTTTGGAATTGTCAAAATATTTTCAGGAAGTCTTGAAGAATCCAGATTGCAACCGGCAAATGAGAACTAATTTAGTAAATTTGTTGCGCGAAATTAATTCTCAATCAATTAGATTGGGGCCTTTATTAGTTTAATATAAGCCTTGTTCCGATCATTTCCTTGTAATAATATATTAAATAAGCTATAATTACCTCTAGTTGGCAGGCCGCCAACTGTTTTTAATTTACCAATTATGGCAAGGAAAAAGACTGTTTCAAAGACTAAAACAAAAGAGGTAAAAAAATCTCCAAAAGCCGTAACGAAAAGCAAAACTGACAAATCAAAGGCAGTTCCCGCTCCAAGTGAGGAAAAGTACGATATCATCTCCCAATTTGCCACTAAAGAAGGTGATACGGGTAGTCCGGAAGTCCAAATTGCCCTACTGACTAAAAGAATTGAAAAATTGGTCGAACATCTCAAAAGTAATCCGCAGGACAATCACTCCCGCCGGGGGCTTTTGGGTATGGTCTCCAAGCGGCGGCGGCTGTTAAATTATCTGTCGGAAAAGGATGAAAAAAGAGCCAAAGAAGTGATGGGGAAGTTGAAACTATCATAAAATTTACAATTTTAAATTTTCATTCGTTAATGAATTTACAAATTTTAATATCCCCGTTTGTAATTTGAAATATTGAAAATTCATTGAAAATTGCAAATCAGGAATTAAAAATAAATTAGATTGAGATTTCCCCTGAATATATGAAGATAGTAAAAAAATCTCTAGAGGTCGGTGAACGAACCCTCACATTTGAAGTCGGCCGTTTTGCACAACAAGCCACAGCCGCAGTTTTGGCTCGATATGGTGATACGATGGTGTTGGCAACGGTCGTGGCTGCTGAACCAAAGAATGATCCAGGCTATTTTCCTTTGAGTGTTGAGTATGTGGAGCGGTTGTATGCCGGTGGCCGGATCAAGGGCAGCCGCTGGGTGAAGCGAGAAGGCCGACCGTCAGATGATGCCATACTTCGCGGACGATTGATTGATCGGTCTATCAGACCATTATTCCCCAAAGGGTACATGCAAGACGTGCAGGTGATTGTGACTGTTCTTTCAGTTGACGGTGAGAATGAACCGGATATTCCAGCTATCAATGCTGTATCGGCCGCGTTAGCCATTTCGCCTATTCCCTGGGATGGGCCGATTGCCGCAGTCCGATTGGGTTATGTGCCGCCAAAAGACGGAGAACAGGGACATTTCCTTCTCAACCCTTCAAACGGAGAAATCGAATTTTGCGACCTGGATTTGGTTGCGGCAACCACCAAAGACAAAATTGTGATGATCGAAGCCGGCGGCAGGCAGGTGCCGGAAGATATCACTCTGGAAGCATTAAAAACCACCAAAGCCACTACCAAGCAAATAATTTCTACGATCAAGGAGTTGGTTAAAGAAGTGGGGAAAAAGAAAATTGACTTTACTGATACCCGGCCGGATGCAGAATTATTAAAGAAATTAAGAAAAGATTTTGCTCAAGAAATTGAGACCTTGCTCTTGCAGCGGATCAATAAAGAAAGTGAGGCTGAGGATTTGGAAATTTTTTCTGAAGAGATTTTTACTAAATACGAACAAGCTTATGATAAGGGTACTATTGAAAAAGCTTTGGACTATTTAGTAAAACAACGGATCCGGGAAGATATTTTGCAAAAGGAGAAGCGGCCTGACGGTCGCCAGCTGGATGAAGTCAGAAAAATTACAGCAGAAGTAGGACTGCTTCCCAGAACTCATGGTAGCGCCATGTTTTCTCGGGGGCAAACACAGGTCTTGACCGTGGCCACCCTGGGCGCCCCCTCTTTGGAACAGCTTATCGAAAGCCCGACCGGTGAGGAGTCCAAACGCTATATGCATCACTACTCCATGCCACCGTATTCGGTGGGTGAGACAGGCCGAATCGGTTTTCCTTCCCGAAGAGAAATTGGGCACGGGGCACTGGCTGAACGTGCCTTGGAAGGGGTATTGCCGGCAGAAGACAAATTTCCCTACACCATCCGTCTGGTTTCCGAAGTCATGTCATCTAATGGTTCGACTTCGATGGCCTCAACTTGCGGCTCGACTTTGGCACTGATGGATGCTGGCGTGCCGATAAAAAATCCGGTGGCCGGCATTGCCATAGGACTTGTGACTGATGGAGATAAATACAAACTGTTGACAGATATTTTGGGGTTGGAAGATTTTTCCGGAGATATGGATTTTAAAATTGCCGGTACCAAAGACGGGATTACCGCCATCCAACTGGATGTTAAAATTGACGGTTTGACAGATAAACAAATTGAAGAAAGTTTCATTCGCGCCAAGGCCGCCCGGGAAATGATATTGGCCAAAATGGCTGAGGTGTTGCCGGCTTCGCGGGCGCAACTTTCGCAATATGCACCCAAAGTGGTGATTGTCAAAGTTCCCACAGATAAAATCGGTGAGGTAATTGGTCCTGGTGGCAAAATGATCCGCAATATCATTGCCACCACCGGCGCCACGGTGGATGTGGATGATGAAGGCAATGTGTCCATTTCCGGTCCGACAGAAGAAGTAGTAAATCAAGCAAAAAAATGGGTCGAAAGTCTAGTCAAAGAAGTGGTAGTAGGTGAAGAATATGAAGGAATAGTCAGACGTTTGATGCCGTTTGGTGCGTTTGTGGAGATACTACCAGGTAAAGAGGGGTTGGTACATGTATCGCAGATGGCAGAAGGTTTTGTGCGCGATCCATCTGAAGTGGTGACTATCGGCCAACAGGTGAGAGTCAAAGTATATGAAATCGATGACCAAAAGCGGATAAATCTGACGATGCTGATAAATGGTGCGAAGAAGATGGATCACCACAAGCTGCGGGAAAAAAGATTTGATCGAGGCGGCGACCGTCGGGGGGGATTCAGACGACGTTAATTCAGCAAAGTTGTTAACCTCTTATTTCTCCGATATACTGATTTTATGGCACGACTTCAGGATTTAATTCAGAAACTTAGGGAACGGGTCCGCAACTCCCAGCTACCGCCGGAATTGGAAAATCGTGTTGCCTCCATGATCGAAGAAGCCGAGCGGTTGGCTGGTGGCGATCTAAAAGCCATGCCGCATTTTGAGCAAATCGCCAATTATGTGACTTGGGTGACGGATTTGCCTTGGAATAAAAAGACCAAAGATGACATCAACCTGGAGGAAGCTGCCAAAATTTTTGACAAAAATCATTACGGACTGACGCCGGTCAAAGACAGGATTTTGGAGTATTTATCAGTGATCAAACTGCAAATGGTAGCAGGGGTGGAGACGGAAAATGGCCAAGCCAAACTCATGCGCGCACCAATTCTTTGTCTTGTAGGACTTGTGGGTACCGGAAAAACCACCTTGGCTTACAGTATCGCCGAAGCCATGGGTCGCAAATTTGCCCGAATTCCTTTTGGAGGGATGTCGGATGCTTTGGAACTGCGTGGTCAGTCGCGTGTGCGGCCGGATGCGGAAGTGGGTTTGGTGATGAAAGCACTTCGTCATTGCGGCAGTAAAAATCCGGTGATACTCTTGGATGAGGTAGATAGGGTGGCCGAACGCGCCCGGGGAGATATCATGGGCGTATTGGTCGAGCTGTTGGATCCGGAGCAAAACAGTGCTTTTACCGATCACTATATCGATTTTCCGTTTGACCTATCCGAAGTTTTGTTTGTGGCTACTGCCAACAATACAATGCATATTTCAACTGCAGTTTTGGATCGGCTCGAGCCCATCCAGATGCCATCCTATACTGATGAGGAAAAAATCATTATCGGAAAAAATTATGTTTTCCCCAAATTGCTTAGGGAATCCGGTATCAGACCCGAGCAGTTAACCATCAAAGATAGTGTTTGGCCCCAAGTGGTTCGGCCCTTAGGTTATGATGCTGGCATCCGGGCGCTCGAACGGACATTAAACGGCATCTGTCGCAAAGTCGCTCGGCTGATTGTGGAAGGAAAAGTTACTTCGGTGCAGATTACGGAAGAAAATGTCAAAGACTATTTACCGAGTTGGTAAGTTTTTATGGCGAAAAAGATTTTTATACAAAATAAAACTTCGCTGAGTCGGGGCAAGGATTCGCTACGCATTTTTCCCCTAGGTGGCATCGGCAATGTGACTAAAAACCTCTATGTTTACGAGTACCGGAACGACGGGCAGCTTTTGGATATATTGTTGGTTGATTGTGGCATCGGGTTTCCAGACGAAAATATGTTTGGGGTGGATCTGGTGATTCCTGATATCACCTATTTGCAGGATAAAAAAGACAAAATCCGCGGTATGGTGTTATCTCACGGCCATGACGATCATATCGGAGCCTTACCTTATATTTTACCCAAACTACCGCGGTTTCCTGTCTATGGGACAAAATTGACGATCGCGTTTGCTGGCTTGAAACTTAAAGAATTTGGGATTTCCGCCTCACTTTATGAAATCGATCAGAGCCAATATTTAAAACTAGGACGCTTTGAGATAAAATCAATTCATGTGACGCATTCTATTCCTGATACCTCACATCTGTTTATCAAAACTCCGGCGGGCAATTTTTATCACGGTGCAGATTTTAAATTTGACTTTACACCTTTGGATAACCGGCCATCAGATTTACTAAGCATTGCCGAAGCCGGAAAAACAGGTATTACTTGTTTGCTGACTGACAGTTTGGGGAGCGAACGTGAGGGTTATACTTTGTCAGAAAAAATCATTGAGGAAACTCTGGAATTGGAAATCAGGAAAACAGAAGGAAAATTTATTTTTACCACCCAATCATCCAATATTTCACGCATCCAGCAGATGGTGGACGTGGCTTTGAGGCACCAACGCAAAGTAGCGTTTTTAGGTCGAAGCGTGGAACAAAATACAGATGTGGCCCAAAAATTGGGCTATTTAAAAATTCCTCGAGAGGCTTTGATTTTTGACAAACAAATTTTACGCTATCCGGACAACCAATTATGTTTAATTGCAGCTGGTAGTCAAGGTCAGACCGAATCGGGGTTGGCCCGCATCGCTCGTGGTGAACATAAATATGTCAAACTGCGTGACAAAGATGTGGTGGTGTTTTCCGGCGATCCCATCCCCGGAAACGAAAAAATGATGCATGCGGTTATCGATACCTTGACCCAAGCTGGAGCACGAGTGGTTTATTCGGAAACTACAGAAGCGTTGCATGTATCCGGTCATGGTAGCAAACAGGATTTGCGCTTACTTTTGTCTTTGACAAAACCGCATTACATCCTACCGATTGGAAGTACCTATAGACACATGATTGCCTACCGCAATCTAGCCGAGGAAATGGGTTATGCCAGAGACAATATTTTGCTGCCTGAAGAAGGTGAGATTTTGGAATTTGCGCCTTTTGCCAGGCCGAGGATTGTAACCAAAATGGAGATGCAGGAAGTGATGATCGATGGTCTGGGGATTGGTGATGTGGGCGAAGTAGTACTTCGCGACCGGCGGACTTTGGCAGAAGAGGGCATCGTGGTGATTGTGATTCCTTTTGATAAAAATACTGGTACGGTTACCGGAAAACCCGATGTGATTTCCAGGGGTTTTGTATATATGAAAGAGTCAGCACCACTGATTGAAAAAGTGAGAGCTGAAACCACCACTCAGCTAAAGAAGAAAAAAGGCAGACTTACAGATTGGCATCTGGTGCGCCGGCAAATTGAAAGCAATGTGGAGCGCTTGCTTTATAAAGAAACCGGTCGTCGACCGCTGATTGTCCCGGTAGTGGTTGAAGTCTAGTTATTTTGATATTTCACAGTCCCGCGAAAGCGGGAATCCATTTTTTTATAAATCTCCGGGTTAAATCCGAAGATGACAAATGTTATTGTTCTGTTAACTTGTATCTTGCAAGTTGAAAATTTATATTTATAATAAGATTAATTGTTAATTTTGAATTATAAATTCTAAATTAATTTTATGCCTGGATTTTTGCTTATCGGAATTCCCATCATTGTGGCGGTCTTACTGATTGGAATTCTTACTCTTCCGGATGAGGAAAATGAGACAGTGCAAAAGACCACAACTTCTTTAAAGAAGAAAAAAAAGAAATAAATTATTTTCTGATACAAATATATTTGATTTGGGTCAATTCCGGAAAATCCTCAATTCCCTTTGCTCGTCCCATGCCGCTATTCTTATATCCGACAGTTGGACAAAAAGGCCCATAAAAGCTATCAAAATTTGTCCCCCCAGGTTGGTATGGTGCTTCAGAGGCATCTGAATTTCATCACAACTGGATTTACTTCATCCGGCAAGGGAAAATTATAAAATCTTTGTGCAACAAGAAATTGCAACATTTCATTATGGGAATTTAGGTTTTTAATACAGATCTATATTAATCCTAAGATAGATAAACATTGCCCGAAGAAATTTACTCCTTTTTGGCTTTTACTTTTAGGAAAAGGTTTACAGAGCCACGCCACCAATTTCTAGCCAAAGTAATTATTATTCTATAAATTTTTCCAATCACAAAGATCTTATCCAAGTAAAAATAGTTTGGGCTGCTAGTTTTTCTTGAGGTTTCAGGCTATGAAAAGCATTGGGAATAACTACCGCATTAAAATTCGCTGATTTGTGGTAATGAGAGTAGATCTGGGCAATTTGCTTCACCGGTAAATCAGCATATTCATCTTTTTCTCCCAGGATGATTAATAAAGGGATAGATATTTGAGAAAATATTTTAAATTGGGGTTTTTTCTGATAATAAGGAAATACATCTTCGGCTCCATTTTCCTGATATAAACTAAGATAACGATGTGGTGTCAAAGGCAGATAATCGATATCATCAAGTAATTTATTGGCGATTTTAGTTTGATTAAGTTTTTTTATTCTTTGTAAAGCAGGAGCATATTTCTTGCCCAGCGCTTTTTTATGTATGGCCACATCACTGATTGCGGACACCAAAATCACTCCAATAAGCCGCTGATCAGATTGAGTTCCCGCAAAATAACAAACTTTATTAGCACCGGTGGAACTGCCGGCAATTACGATTTCTGAATAGCCCTGATTGGTTAAAAAAGTTATTCCTCCATCGATATCAAAGACTGATTCGGTAAACTTTTCATATGCTGCTCCTGCCAAAAAAGATGAACTTCCTTTGGGGGTTTTAGGGTCAATTTTCGAGATTCTAGTCACTACATCATGGCCGCGATTATTAAAAACGGCAAATGCGATACTGGTTTTTTCAGATTGTTGAGCAAATTCTTCATACAAATTTACATCGCCATAAAAGTGATCTGTCAAACCATGCACCCATAATAGCGCTCGTTTGCCGACTTTTTTCGGTTTAAAAAATATTCCCTGATGGATGAGTTGATCACGGGTGGTGATTTCGGTTAAATAATATTTTTGCATAACTGGCAAAGCTATTGTGTTTCGAGAGAGTCAAAAGCATCTCTAGAGTTTATTGGCTAGTCCCGAACACATGTTTAGTAGACAGACAGGTGGTATTATGAAAAACTGATACCCCATCTGTCTGGAGATGTCGCTGGAAAAGTTTTTGCCAATCCCAAACAATAAATTTACCGAAGTGATTACACCCGAAAAAAGTTTAAAATTAAGCTTTTTTCTTGGGCTTGAGTTTGATTTGAATTTCAAATTCCTGGACGTTACCGTCGGCATCCTCAATTTCGGTCACACCGGCCGTGCGGTAATATTCCATCAATTCCTGTGACAAACTTTCATGATTGGACTTGATTTGTTCTTTGATATCTTTCATTTTGGCAGCTGTATTGGCAACTGTGGGCTGGCGGGAAATTTGCACCTGGATGTCTTTACGCTTTTTCAGCGCTTCTTTGACCACCGCATCGGCTTTTTGGTAATTCTCATCATTGGCAAAGGTGCTGTCATACATTTCTTTCAGCTTTTTGAGTTCGCTCTTGGCGCTTTTGATCAGTGTAATACGGCGGCGCACTATTTCTAAAATGGCATTGTAGGCATCGATATCAAAGGCTGGTGTTTCGGTAGCTGCCGGTTTTTCCTCGACGATTTCCGCATCTTCTACTTTGGAAGATTCACTATCCATAAGTTTTCCAATTATGCACTTTCAAAATTTTATTTTCAAGTAGAGAGTTATTGAAAATGCTGTCCAATTGTGCCATACTGAAGTTCGCTTAAAGAATGTAAATTCTGCTCATATGGCTAAAAGAGGACGTAGAAATTACCGATACCGATACACTGGCCGCCGCTCGCGTAAATTTAAACTCAAAGGCAATACGCTTTACAGCATTTTGGCAATGCTCACCTGGGGTGCAGCAGTGCTTATCTTTTTATCCTGGGGCAGACAGGGAGAACTTTTGACTCGAGCTTATATCATCCTCTACCAAATGCTGGGACCAGGGATTTATCTGATGCCTTTTAATCTGGTAGCAATTGGCTTTTTACTCATCGGTTCCAAAACCTTTTTGTCCAAACCAAATCTAAGTATCGGCTTGCTGATGATGACCAGCGCCATCATGGCCATAGGCCAGATGGGTGAAGTAGGCGGGCAATTTTGGCTACATCTGGCCAAGGCTATTACCGGAGCTGGGGCACTGCTGATCTATTTTCTGCTGTTGACTATGGGACTGATCATTTTTCTCAATACTTCCTTGGATAAATTCGTTAATGGTGTGGCTGTAGTTTTAGGCACAATTTTGAATATATTCAGGTCCGAGAAGTTAGTTAAAAGCAAAAAAGAGGAAAGGCGACAACTTTTTGATTTTGACAAAACACCCATAAAGGTCAAAGGTGGACAAATGGATGTCAAACAGCCGGTTGTGCCGCCGCCAGTTCCGGCACCAAAAGTAGCAGTCAAGCCAGCAACGAGTTTGAGCGATGAATTGGTCGTCAATCAACCTAAAACTCCCACCAATCATGTTTGGGAATATCCCCCGCTTAGTCTTTTGGATGCAGCTCCACGTACCAAAGCAGATCGGGGAGATATGAAGAAAAATGCCTTCCTGATAGAAAGCACTTTGGATAGTTTTGGCATTGCCGCCAAGGTGGTTGAAGTAAATTACGGTCCAGCAGTCACACAATATGCACTGCAAATAGCACTAGGGACCAAAGTTTCCAAAATTACTGCGCTAGCCAATGATTTGGCTTTGGCATTAGCTGCGCCTACTGGTCAGATTCGCATCGAGGCACCTATTCCGGGGCGTAATTTAGTGGGCATTGAAATCCCCAATCGGACACTGGAATTTGTCACTCTCAAAACCATGCTCCAGTCCGATGTGATGCGGAATAACAAAAATAAACTCGCCGTGTCCTTGGGATTGGATGTTTCAGGTAATCCGGTGATTACCCAGATCAACAAAATGCCGCACGTACTTATCGCCGGCACCACCGGTTCCGGTAAGTCAGTGCTGATCAACTCCTGGATCTGTTCGCTCTTATTTCGCGCGACTCCTGATGAAGTGAAATTGATTTTAGTTGACCCAAAGCGGGTAGAGTTAATCGGCTATAACGATATCCCGCATCTTTTGGTACCGGTGATTGTGGAGCCGGACAAAATCTTATCAGCACTCAAGTGGGCGACCCAAGAGATGGACAGGCGCTATAAACAATTTGCCGAAGTCGGCGTAAGAAACATTGACGGATACAATGAGTTGTCTGGATTTCAAGCTTTGCCCTATATCGTAATTTTCATTGATGAGTTGGCAGATCTGATGGCATTTGCACCTGTTGAAGTTGAAGATGCGATTTGCCGGATAGCTCAACTTGCCAGAGCAACAGGAATTCATCTGGTAATTTCCACGCAGCGACCATCAGTGGATGTGTTGACCGGACTTATAAAAGCCAATATTCCCTGCCGCATTGCTTTTAATGTTTCCTCCAATGTTGATTCCCGAGTGATTTTGGATTTACCGGGAGCAGAAAAATTACTTGGTCGCGGTGACATGCTCTATATTCCACCAGATCAGGCCAAGCCGAGCCGGATCCAGGGTACATTTGTATCAGATGCCGAGGTTAAAAAACTAGTTGCCTTTCTTAAAGAAAAGAATGCGCCGGTAAAATATACCCAAGAAGTGACATCGCTTCCGGCTTCTGCCTGGAAGAAAGGTACTGCTGGTGCTGGATCTGGTCAGGATGAATTGTTTGAACAAGCTGTGAGAACTGTCTGTCAATATGATCGGGCATCAGCCTCACTGTTGCAGCGACGGTTGTCAATCGGTTATGCCCGAGCTGCCCGGATTTTGGATCAGCTCGAACAAGCGGGGATTGTGGGTATGGGTGAGGGATCCAAACCGCGTGATGTGCTGGTGAAAAATCCGGATGAGTATTTTGCCCAAGTCCAAGAATCATCTGCACAGCCTCAAAGTTGATCACGAATCAATATATTCATATAAAATATTTTGGCAGAGTAGGAATTTACTTTCTGTCTCAAAACAACAGAGAAAGGGAGGCAGGAAATGAAGTGAGCGGCACAAGAGAAAAACCATTCTGCTACCAAATTTCATATGCGAACAGTGGGTCAGATATTAAAGGAAGCGCGGATTGCTAAAAATATGACTTTGGCAGATGTGGAAAAAGCCACCAAAGTCAGAAGTAAATTTTTGGCGGCCCTGGAGGATGATGATTACAAAAAAATGCCGGAATTGCCCTATATCCAGGGTTTCTTAAAAATTTATTCTGATTTTTTAGGGCTTAAAACTCACACAATTTTAGCGATTTTCCGGCGCCAATATACTAGAAGAGATAAAAACGAAAAAGAAATAATTGAGGCGCCGCTGGAAAATCAACCTTGGCAAATCACACCCAACAAAGTCATTTTTGCGGCAGTTGTATTGTTGGTGATTGGTTTATTTGCCTATGTTTATACTCAGTACCAGCTCCTGCATACTCCGCCGCCCTTGATCGTAGAACAACCATCTCATGAAGCTATAGTAACAACCGATACAATTGCGGTGTTTGGGAAAACTGATAAAGATGCGACTCTGACTATAAATAACCAACCTATACTTGTTGATGACAATGGTAAATTTTATAAAGATATTGATTTAAATCCGGGTAAAAATACCATCATGATTGAGGCAACCAGCCGAGTCGGGGAAAAATCTCAAGTTGTGCGGATCGTAACACGGACACCTCCTAATTGACGATGGTTTAGGAAAATGATAGAGTGAATACAATTTAAAAATTTGCAGCCCAAAGATTTCATTCCTAGATTGAGAAAATTTATTATCACTAATGAACACAAAACAGCTTAGAATTTAGATTTTAATATTTTGCCCAAACCTGCTCATGGATACCACACAACTACTTTTGACCGTCGTCGTTACCGTCCTGACCGCCCTTCTGGCTATTATCGGTGTCCAAGTGGTTTTTATTTTGGCCGAAATGCGCAAAACCATCGAAAAAATTAACAAGATAATTGATGATACTGGGCAAGTTACTGGAGGTCTTAGTCGTTCAGTGACAGGTATGACCGGGATGTTTGAAGGTATCAAAACCGGCCTCAATTTGGTCAATCTTTTTGGCAGGAAAAAGGGAAAAGTAGAGGCAGAATCAGATTGAAACTCGCGGATAAGATTTTCTTGTTTAGCAACTCGATCAGGAAGTGAAGCTAACTGGTATATTTAGCAAGCGTCTCTCTGAAAAATGCAAACTGAAAAAATTTTATCAGCTCTGTTGATTAAAATTTAATTATGGCATTATTCAATTCGTCAAACAATAATCAGGAACAATATCATCCACCACATGTTGATATGTCGTTTTGGGTGGGCATGTTTTTGGGCGGTTTGCTTGGCGCCACACTGATAGTATTGTTGGGAACTGACAAAGGTAAAAAACTGGCCAAGCAACTTCAGGAAGAAGGATTGGATTTATGGGATGATACTCAAGATAAGTTGGCCGCTAAAAAAGATGAACTTTGGGAAAAAGCCAACAAGATCAAAGATGAACTTTGGGAAAAAGCCGAAAGTGCAAAAGATGAGACAATTGAGCAAGTAACGATGAGGGTGGAACAACTGGAAGAAACTAGTAATGAACTTATTGAAAAAGGCAAACAGTTGATTGAAAAAGGCAAGGCGTTGGAAAAACAGGCAGTGGAAAAACTGCAAGAAACGAATGCGAATCTAAGTGACAAAGCCATCGAAGCGGCAGATCAGAGTTTGGCTCACATCGAACAACTTCAGGAACGAGGCCGGCAAACAACCGCCGATCTGCGCAAACGTCTCTTCAAGAACATCCCCAAGAAGGCGGCATAAATTAAGCTCTTCGATTTAGCGGTTTGTTTTCAGCGAAAACTTCAATGTTGTGAACAATATTCCCAAATAAATTGGTTAATGCCTCTTTGTTTCTCTTGCAAAACCTTTAAGCATGATGGCATTTGCCCAACGTGTCAGTGGCGCAGACTACATTTCTTTAGCCCTCTTTCCGGCCTCTAAGCAGTAGAATTCCCAAAGCTTTTGGAATAGTCAGTTTCTTACCAAAAAATATTGAACCCAAAAAGCTATCAAGGGTGTGAGACGATACAACAGGATGAGCATCGAAAAAGCCATATTTTTTCTGGCTATAAAATGTGTTGGTTTATAAATGCCATATAGCATAATTGCCAAAATGATCAGTCCAATTTGAGAAAGAGAAATTGATTCAGGCCGATCGTAAAAGCTGAGTACGGTCAGCTAAATATTAAATGCAAAAACCAGGGTCATGCTGTTGAACAATAAATGAAAAGATTCGTCAGTTGATATTTTTGACAGTCAAAATACGGAAAAGGAGAAAAAGTGTCGTAAAAGTACCACCGATGTCAATGCCCACCACAACCACTTATTTTGCTAGTAAAGTGAAAATATTATTTGGGAACTTGGAAAACTAGCGCAGTTGCCGCATCAGGTTGACTTATATTTTCTCCAATAGTTTGAGCCCGGTTCACAAGAATATCACTTATTATTCTTGGCGAAACTGGCATTGACAAAATATTTTCTAAAAATGGTTCATCTAAAATTCTTCTGTGATAGTTTCCAAAAACCCCATCAGAACCAATTGCCAATACATCCCCCGGATACAAAGTTACTTCGTTTTGAAAAAGTCCAATATCTTTTTTTCCATCTTTGATTAAATTAAATACTGTTTCATTGTCATAATAATTAGTGTTTACAGGAATTAATCCGTCAGTAGTAGAAAAAATATAAAAAGGAACTTGACTATCAGTAGACATATAAATCACGGCATTCCAAATATCACCCTGTTTACATAAAGATACCGGAATGGTATTTGCGGGGGATCCAAGTTTGCCCCTGGTGGTTCAATAAACAAAACGATGGAATTTTCTCATCTCCATATTTGGGGAAATTAGTGCCTTTATTGCTGGTGTGAATTTGATTGCTGCATCCCTAGCAAGATGATGATCAATTATAAGACCGATAATATGTTGTTCAGCAAATTTCCGTACCAACCAATTATCAGTATATTTAAATTTGGAGATTGACAAGAAGCACCTAGCGATATCCCATAAATTGAGCGGTTGTATGTTGATGCGAAATAAGGTAGATAAAGCTCAAAATTCCCAAAGAAGTCTTTTCCCCGAGCATAAAAAATTTTCATAATTTTTTGCAACAATCCGTGGGAGAAACTTCTATTGGAATATTTGTCGAGGGGAAGTTGTTATGCTTCTGCTAGGGCAAGAGCTGCAACAAAAGTGTGATTTAATCTGGAAAACCCAGAAATATCTCGAATTGGAGCTCTAGCTATAAATTGGGGAATTGCCAATCTGCCAATTTCATCATTTGAGGGCAGACTTCTGACTGAGGAAAACAAATGAGTAGATAGACCTAATTCTCCACATATTTGATAAAAAATATCGTATGGCATTAACTTACTACCAGGCTGTTTAGGTCTAACCAATTGAGTCACATCTGACCAGTAAGGATTTTCAGCAACTTTCATAAGACTTATAGTATGTAATTACACTTTACGAGTGTAGGTTGGTGGTTTTTGATTTCACTTGAGCTATCTCTCGTTTAAGAGTTGATAATGTTATAATTTTTCTATGACAGCCAATGAAATCAGGCAGAAATATCTGAATTTTTATAAGAAACGGGGGCACGCACTGATCCCGTCTGCACCTTTGGTGCCGGAAAATGATCCCACTACTTTGTTCAATTCATCCGGTATGCAGCCTTTGGTTCCATATCTCTTAGGACAACCGCACCCTTTAGGAAAAAGGTTAGTAAACTCCCAAAAATCATTTCGTTCCCAGGATATTGAGGAGGTGGGCGACAACCGGCATACGACTTTTTTTGAAATGCTGGGCAATTGGTCGCTGGGTGATTACTTTAAAAAAGAGCAACTGCCGTGGATTTGGGAATTTTTAACTAAAGAATTGGAGTTGACTCCACAGAAATTATATGTGTCCGTTTTTGAAGGCAATGAGGCAGTTCCCAAAGACACCGAGTCAATAAAAATTTGGCAGGAAATTTTTTCCGAAATGGGAATTGAAGCCAGGGTTATTGACCGAGAATTGTTTACCAACGGAGCTTCGGTTATGCAAGGAAGAATTTTTACATATCCGGCAACCAAAAATTGGTGGAGCAGGTCAGGTGAGCCGGAGAAAATGCCTCCCGGTGAGCCGGGTGGACCAGACAGTGAAGTATTTTATGACTTCGGTTTTGATTTCAAATTCCATGAAAATTCTCCCTGGAAAGAACGGCCCTGTCATCCCAACTGCGACTGCGGCAGGTTTTTGGAAATTGCCAACTCGGTCTTTATGCAGTATGTCAAAAAAGCAGACGGGAGTTTGGAAGAATTACCCCAAAAAAATGTGGATTTTGGCGGCGGTTTGGAGAGATTGGCCGCGGCAACACAAAACTCTAGCGATATTTTTCAAACCGATTTATTTACTCCGCTAATACACACCATCGAAGTCTTGAGTCGGAAGAAGTATGGGGAAAATAAAATAGTGACAAAATCGATGCGGATAATTACTGATCACATCAAGGGTGCAGTGATGATGATGGCTGACGGAGTCTTACCTGCGAATAAATTACAAGGATATGTGCTACGACGGCTAATCCGCAGAAGTTTATTATACGGCAGATATTTGGGATTCGAAAACGACTTTTCATACTTGGGTAAGCTGGTTGAGCCGGTAGCAGAAATTTACAAAAATCCCTATCCGGAAGTTTTAACCAAAGTCGGACTTATCAAACAAATAATTACTGATGAGGCACAGAGATTTGGTAAATCATTGCATAAGGGTTTACGGGAGATCGAAAAATTAGATCGACTTGATGGAGTGATAGCATTCAAACTTTATGAAACTTTTGGTTTTCCCTGGGAAATGACAGAGGAAATTGCCTTGGAACGAGGCCAAAAAGTCAAAAAAGGTGAATTTGAGGCGGAATTTAAAAAACATCAAGAAAAATCGAGAACCGCAACGGTGGGTATGTTTAAAGGTGGATTGGCGGATCACAGTGAGAAAACCATCAGACTGCACACAGCTCATCATTTACTATTGGCAGCTTTACAAAAAGTAGTTGATCCGAATATCCGTCAACGAGGAAGTCATATTACATCTGCACGTTTAAGAATCGATTTTAATTTGAGCCGCGCGCTAAGCCGAGAAGAAAAACAAAGAATTGTAGATTTGGTCAATCAAAAAATCAAGGAAGATGTAAAAGTTGTTCGCTGTGATATGGAAAGAACTGCTGCTGAAAAAATCGGTGCCCAGATGGAATTTGGCAAAAAATATCCGCAGAAGGTGAGTGTTTATTTTGTGGATTTAAAAAGAGATGTCGATCCGCAACAGGCGACTCCTTCAGATTATTTTTCCGCCGAATTCTGCGGCGGCCCGCATGTGGAGCGCACGGGAATAATTGGTCATTTTAAGATCCTTAAAGAAGAAGCATTGGGTAGCGGTATCCGCCGAATTTATGCGGATTTAGATTAAAAATTTATGTAACTGTCACCAGAACAAATAAAGCTATTCAAAAAGTTAATGGTAAATTCAGCACAAAAAGGCAACTAAGCTAAGTTGGATTGTTGATTGAAAAAGAGATAAAGCACAATTTCTTATTTAATTATTTAAGATTTTGCAGAATTTTTGTGAGATTTGGGTCGGTGATAGTGGCTTCTGCGCTTTTATAAAATTCTTCAGGATTGATTTTGTATTTTTGAGCATATTCTTGGGCTTGAATGGCACGTTCGAGTTTATCAATTTGTTTAACGAAACGGGCTTCAGGAGTTTGGTTTGCGCAGTATTCGTCATATAGTTTTATGAACTCTTGCTGATCAGTTAAACCGATTAATTTAATAAATGCTTCTCGTTCTTTTTTCGAAATATCTGCAAAATCCGGAACCGCTTGATGATTCCGATATTTAATTGGGTCTCCTGTTACAGCTTCGGCTAAGTCATGGATCAACGCGATTTTTAGAGCATGGTGACGTTTAAGATAATTTGGCGCCAAGAACAGTGTTAGAATGGCCACACGCAAAATATGATCAGCGATACTTTCAGGATTTTTGATGCCTAGTCTGATCCAGCCACTGCGGCTTGTAGTTTTGAGATTTTCTAAAAGATGGGAGAATTTGATGATATTTTCAATAGTCATATTTCGTACCAGAAAAGTCCGCCGGCAAAGGTTATTCTCTCCATAAACAAAGATTACAAAATGTGCTAATATTATACATTCTTAAGTAAAAATGGCTAAACCACCAATCAAAATCGTCACCCAAAATATTTTTTTGAGCAAACGGCTGAAAAAACTGGTTCAATTTATCAATGATCACCGTGCTGATATTTATTGTCTGCAGGAAATCCGCAGTGTAAAAGTAGCTGACAAAATCAAAGACCAAACTGGTTATCCGTATTTGCTATCCGGCCAGATAAACGCCGTTTACAGGTTTAAATTTCACAACTTGATTTTGACCAACTTGACTATTTTAGAATCTGGAGAACTCAATTTTACCAAAAAGAAATGCGTGCGAGGCAGCAATCATGCAGGTACGGCATTTTGGGTGACCTTGAAAAAGAATGACTTGTCGTTTCGGATATATAATTGCCATTTGACCCTAGCTGGTATCCATCCGCAAGAAAGACTCAAACTTTTGGAAAAAATCATCAAACATTCACAAAATTATCAAGGCCCGGTGATAATTTGCGGAGATATGAACACGGCGTTACCAGACCAACCGCGGAATATGAGAGTTATTAAATGGTTTAACAGAATCCCCATAAGCAAAGAAGAATTCACAAGATTTCTGCGACAAAGAAAAAGTGAAGCGTGGACATTTTATACACTAGCAAAAAAATACGGTTTTGAAGAAGCGGCTGAATTGCACAAAAATACCTGGGTATTCCCCTTTACCGGTTGGGGCATGTTCGGTTTGAAACTCGATTGGATGCTCTATAAAGGTTTTGTGAAAAACAATCATCTGCTAGCCAAACCAATTGGCGATCACAAGGCAATCATTGGTGAATTTTCAGTTAATTAAATGTCATCAGGTTTGTAGCTGATATTTGTTTGTGATTTCACTTGCAAGTATTTTTTTGTTCCGTAACTTGATCGGGAAAAATTTCTAGCTTCTCAAAAAAACATCGTCTCTCCTCGAAGATCAGCTGCGAAATTTACACACTTCTCGCCTTTTTTATTTGCGTGAACCTGTTTTTGCAAATCCTATATTTTTGAGTTAGGATAATATTATTCTTATAATCTATGCTGGAAAGCCTGCTTCATCACAAAAAAGAGGTCAAACAATATTTGGTTGGTCTGGTAGTGACAGATGAACGGATAGATGGTTCATTGTATGAAACGACCATAGGTGGCCAGGGTAAAATCCTTAAAACCGAAATCGTACCCTACAAAGGTGATTGGGAAAATGCCATTAAAGCGGCGGATAAAGTAGTCAGCACACTCGAAAGTGAACTCCCCAAAGGTGCGGAATTGAAAAACGTCATCTTGGGATTGTTCCCCAGTTGGCTGGATGGAGAAAAGATCAAAGAAACACATTTGAAAAACCTCAAAAAATTATCTTCAGATTTGGCATTGACCGCTTTAGGCTTTGTGGAATTGCCGACAGCAGTGGCACATTTACTCCAAAAGGATGAAGGTACAGCCCAAACGGTCATTTTGGCAGGAGTTGAGAGTTTGGCTTTAACAGTTTCGATATTCAAAATCGGGAAACTGGTCGGTAATGTGACCCTAAAACGAACCGATAGTATCACAGCGGATTTGGAACATGCATTGGCTACTTTTAGCGATGTTGAGGTGCTACCTTCTCGTATCCTGCTTTATGGATCAATTGCTGATTTAGAAAAAGTCAAGACCGAATTGCTTGATTATCCTTGGCAGAAAAAGGCTAATTTTTTGCATTTACCCAAAATTGAAATTCTCCCAGAGGATTTTGCAGCGCGTGCGGTAGCAATTGGCAGTGCAAGTGAGATAGCTCTCGCGCCAGTTACAGTTGAGGAAAAAATTGCCGCCACATCAGCAGTGGGTACGGATGCCGACAAGCTTGGAGAAGAAAACGATTTGCAATCCCCAAGTAGCGATGAAGTGACGGCCATTGCCAAAGATTTGGGATTTGAGGAGGAAGGTGAGCAGCTAAGCGAGAAAAAAGTCTTAACCCAGAAGACTGAAGACCTGGAAGAAGAAATCGCACTCAGCGATGTAGGTGAGGAAGAAGTGGAAAATGTCAGGCCGGTGAAATATCGATCTCGAATGTTGTTACCAAAATTGAAAATGCCGCAATTTACTTTCTCATTCAAAATACCCCACTTTAACCGCTGGGGGATATTTGGGATTTTGGGAACATTATTTTTACTGCTTGTTGGCGGATATCATGCGAGTTTTAATCTTTGGCGGACTGCGACTGTTAAAGTCTTGGTTTCACCGCAAAAATTTGAGCGAGAAATTGATATCACAGTTGATACATCTGCGACAATGGTTGATACGGAAAAACAAATACTGCCGGCCAAAGAAATTACCAGCGAGGTTTCTGGTACATTTACAGTGGCAACAACCGGCAGCAAAACCATAGGTGATAAAGCCAAAGGCGAAATTACAATTTATAACAAAACTCTCAATACCAAAAATTTCAAGGCTGGTCAAATTTTGTCATCTGGTAATTTAAAATTTACTCTGGATAGTGATGTGACTGTGTCATCGGCCAGTGAAGGGATAGGCTCACTGACTTATGGGACAAATAAAGCCCAAATCACTGCTGTGGCTATAGGTGAAAGTTCCAATTTGGGACCCGGCAGCGAATTTAGCTTTGTTGACTTGCCGACTTCTTCATATTCTGCCCGCAATGAGAAAGCGCTGAGTGGCGGCTCTAGTAAAGAAGTAAATGTAGTAGGGCGCCAGGATCAGCAAGCAGCTCGGGACAAAGCCAAGTCAGAGCTTAGAACCAGAGCTGAAGCAGAACTAGCTGCCAAAATTTCAGCTGATGAAAGAATTTTGGAAAATGCTTCGACACTCAAAATTATAGAAGAAAATTTTAGCCAGGAAGTCGGTGCTGAAGCTGATGAGTTGGGATTGGAAATGAATTTGGCAGTGACAGCTTTAGTTTATAACAATAAAGATATGACTGCCTTGATTGATGAAGTGATCAAAGCCAATTTGCCACAAAACTATGAATATAAGGGCGATGCCAAAATCACGGTTGGTGAGGTGATAGAGAGAGAAGAGGGACAATTATTCAAATACAAAGTGGTGGCCAATTTATTGCCGAGATTGGATGTGGGTGGTGTGGTCAATGAAATCAAAGGCAAAAGTGTGGCCGATGCAACGGAAATATTTAAACGCAAAAACAACGTATCAGGAGTGCAGATATATATCAAAACCCCGTTTGCGTTTTTGAAAAATACCTTGCCGCGAAATCCTGCAAAAATTCAAATAGAAATTGAAGCATTATAAATGGTGAATTACCAGCAACACGCCGGTTTTGACTGAAATTTTTGCAGTCAAGCCCAACATCACATTGCTCACACCGCGTGAGTCTCCCAAGTAAAGAGTTTCATTTTTTAATTGAAACTTTAAGTTGGTAGTAAATATTCCGGTAACATTATTAAAGAGGGGAATTAGAGACACCAAATCATTTTTCCAACCAGTAAAAAACAAACGATTTTTTACAATATAAATTTGCTGTTTGTTATCTATAAAACTGATTTCTAGATTTTTATATTTTGGATGAGAAATAAAAAAGAGATTGGTTAACACATGGTCCAATCGGTCACCGGTTAAGCCGACAAAAATTACGCAGTTAACTTTTTGTTTAAGCGTATAATCAAGGGCGATTTGTGAGTCAGTAAGATCCTTGTCTCGGGGATATCGCATCAAAGGAATATGTCTGCGGTTTAGTTCATTCATCAGCTTATGACTTATAGAGTCAAAATCTCCTAGAACTATGTCTGGTTTCAGTCCTAAATCCAGAATGTTTTTGGTACCACCATCAACCCCGATTAACAAATCTCCGGACTTGATATTCAGGCGAGATTTTATATGGCTTGCTAACCGGCTATGGATAAATATAAAAGCCCTTCTCATGATGAAATAATTGCGGAAATTATATCTATTACTTACTTTCTTGTCCAAGATCATGTAGCATCTTTTTGCCAAATGCTTGAAACCCCATGTGGGATGCTTGACCCCCCAATTTATGGTTTTTATAAAGAGCCTATGGCTTGCAGGTGTGAGCGCACCGATATCACAATGAAACACCCTGACCTTATAATAATCTAGTAGCTGGCAGTTGCATTGAAATGGCCTTTTGTGCCAAGATGACAATATGGTCAAGCTGTATGTCAAAAAGGAGGTTCAAAGTAAATCGTTGCCGTTGTTAGCATTAATATCCATATTTTTGGGTCTAGTGATTTTATCCTGGGTTGGCTGGCCGATCATCTCATTTCAGTTATTTTACCGCCCTGAAGCAGCTAAAATTGTGACACCTTTGGCGGATGATTTTGTGACCAGCGCCAAAGCTGAAGAAGTAGATTTGACTAAAGCGAGTAATTGGTTTCCCAAAGTACCCAAAAAAGCTACTGATAGCCGGGTGACCAGTTATTTATTATCAATTCCCAAACTCCGAATCAATGATGCTATTGTGCGGATTGGTACTGATGATTTGTCAAAAAATTTGATTCATTTTGGCGGTAGTGGTTTGCCGGGTCAGCCGGGTGTGGCAGTGATTTTCGGCCATTCGGTCTTACCTGTTTTTTATAATCCCAAGGATTATCTGACGATTTTTTCTTTACTGCCGACATTGAAAGAAAAAGACGAGATATATATCCGCTTTGACGGAGTCAATTATCGGTACCAAGTTTCAGAAATGAAAGTGACGACGCCAGAGGATATTAGCGGTTTGGAGCAAAAATACGATAATTCATATATCACATTGGTGACTTGTGTGCCGCCGGGAACATATTTACGGAGATTGTGGGTGACCGCCAGACTGGTACCATTTGATGCGGACTAAAATCCTTTTATTGCCGTGCAGATAAAAATAAGGTGAACTGAAAAATATGTAGGTGGAGCAGTGTAGTTTCTATGATCTAAGCGCTGTAAAAAGCTGATGCCGGCGGAAATATTGTCTTGCTTGCCAAAACAAATTTGCAAATGAAATACTTAGGTATTGACTACGGCACGAAAAAAGTTGGAGTGGCATTGTGTGAAGGGATTTTGCCCTATCCATATAAAACTTTGGATACAAAAAGAGCCGTCGGGGAAATATGTCGGATGGTGGATGAAGAAAAAGTTCAGGTGATAGTTGTTGGCCAGCCTACAGAAAAAATCAGTAAACCATTTAGGCAATTTATTAAAGATATTAAAGCGTTGGTTCGGGCTAAACTGATTATTTGGGATGAAACTTTGTCTAGTCAAAAAGCGCGGGAATACTTGATTGACAAAAATAAAAAACAAAAACAGCAAGAGCACGCTATTGCTGCGTGTATTATTTTGGAGGATTATTTAAATTCACAATGAGATTGGATAAAAAAAGACAAGCGATTGAGGCCATCAGGAAAAAACTCATCGGCAAAAAACTTTCCTATAATGAGATTTTTACCTTGATGGATGAAATAGCCAACCGGCGTTTGGGTGATGTGCTGACTACTTATTTTGCCGCAGCTTCTTTTGCTGAGGGGTTTGATAAGGAAGAGCTGTATCATCTGACTCGTGCCATGGTGGAAACTGGCGATAGACTCAAGTTTTCCGGAATTGTGGCAGACAAGCATAGTACAGGTGGTGCAGCCGGAACACGCACGACGATGATTATCGTCCCGATTGTTGCGGCAGCCGGTATCAAAATTCCCAAAAATTCATCCCGTGCCATCACTTCACCATCAGGTACTGCCGACACTATGGAAGTGATCGCTCCTGTCATGTTTAATGTAGCCCAAATCAAACGGATAGTAGATAAGGTAGGTGGTTGTATTGTGTGGGGTGGACATTTAGGTTTGGCACCGGCTGATGACATCATTATTCAAGTGGAAGAACCGCTGGCATTTGAGTCTTATGATAAATTGATAGTCTCCATCATGGCCAAAAAAGTGGCTTCTGGAGCCACGCATGCCGTGATTGATATTCCGGTGGGACAGAACATGAAAATAAAACATTTAAAAGATGCGGAACTTATAGAAAGTAAATTTAAATATTTAGCTAAAAAATTCGGAATGAAACTTGTTACTGATATCAATGATACCCGCCAACCCGCTGGTCGGGGCATCGGCCCGGTTTTGGAAGTACGCGATGTATTTCGGGTGCTGGAGCAAACAGCAGACAGATCACTCAAACTAGAACAAAAGGCTTTACGGCTGTCAGCCAAACTTCTAGATTTATGTTTTGGGGACATGAAAGGGAAATACCAGAAAGGTGAGGGAGAAATGGTAGCTAAAGACATACTAAGTAGTGGCAAAGCTCTGAGTAAAATGCGCGAAATTATCAAAGCCCAAGGAGGAGATCCGGATTTTGCCTGTTCGGCAATCAGACCTGGGAAATTTCAATATGAACTCAAAGCAAAAAGTAGCGGCCGGATCATCGGTTTGAACAATCATGAAATATCAGTGGTAGCAAGGATATTAGGTAGTCCACATGATAAAAAAGCCGGGATATATCTGGAGCGGAAACTTGAAGACGAGGTGGACAAAGGTGATATACTGTGCATACTCTACAGTACGGACAAATGGCGGCTTAAAGAAGGCGTGGATACCCTAAAGCACTTACCTATATATAAAGTAGAATAATAAAAGAACTTAAGAAAAATTACTAGAAAGAAAGGAGAATAATTTCTTATTTTCTTTTTTCGAAACTGTTATGTTTAAAAATATTATCGCACCAGTTCAAGCTTGGTTGCTAAGTCAGGGTCGATGTGTCGGTTGCGGGACGCCTTTGAATGAGGCCAAAAAAGAAATTCGTAAAAAGGGTGAGGTCTGGGTATGTAAATGCAAGCGGATTTATATCAAAGACAAAGTAAAACGCGTGTTCCGGCGAGCATTATTGACCGAGGTATAAATCGTCTACTCACCGATTAAACTAATGTTAAAGAAATATTCTCTGCGTCTGGGAGTCATATTACTTTTATTTCTTCTTTTTGGAAGCTTACTAGGTCTTTGGTGGTGGGAGGCCACAGCTGCCGTTAATCCCGAAGATAATCAGCCGAAGATTTTCGTGATTTCACCTGGAGAAAGTATTCGCAGTATTGCGAATAGGCTTGATCACGAAAAACTTATTAAAGACCAGGTGGCTTTTTTTGTTTTAGTGAAACTCTCGAAAATGGAAAACAAAATCCAGGCAGGTGATTTCCGACTGCGACCAAATATGTCAGCACGGGAAATTATGGAGGAACTGACTCACGGGACTTTAGATGTTTGGGTGACGCTTTTGGAAGGTTGGCGTATCGAAGAAATAGCCCTCAAATTGGCCCAAGAACTATCTATTCCAGAACAAGAATTTTTGAAATATGCCAAAGAAGGCTACATGTTCCCGGATACGTATCTCATCCCTAAAGATGCATCAGCATCGGCCGTGGCGCAAATTTTAGAAAACACCTTTAATGAAAAAGTTGATGCTGAAATAAGAGCCGGAATTGTGAATCAAGGTTTGACATTTGAAGAAGGAATAATTCTGGCTTCGATAGTGGAACGAGAGGGTAGGACTGATACCGACAGACCGATGATTGCCGGCATTTTGATTAATCGTCTCAAGGATGGCTGGCCTTTACAGGCCGATGCCACACTGCAATATGCGCTGGGGTACCAAGCTGATGAGAAAACCTGGTGGAAGAAAAAATTGTCCGATGAAGATAAAAAAATAAAATCCCCTTACAATACCTATTTGAATCCAGGTTTACCACCGACACCTATTTCCAATCCTGGCTTGTCAGCTATCCAAGCTGTGGCCAATCCGATATTGACAGATTACCGTTATTATTTGCATGATCCATCCGGCCAAGTCCATTATGCCGTGAGTCTTAAGGAACATCAACAAAATATTGACCAGTTTTTACAATAAACATTGATATATAACAAATCAGAGCATATTCTTTTCCCCAGGTTAATCTTAGAAGCCGAAAAGCGTTTTGACGGTTCTTTATGCATAATCCTAAATATATTGTCATTGGTATGTGATAAAAAGTATCAAGCTGCAAAAGATTTACTATAGTTTTACATAAGCAGTAGAAGTTGTTTTTCCGACACAGAAAAAGAAGCCCAACCGCTGTAAATGTGACTTGCATCACATACAGGGGAAATTCACATTTTTTTATTTCTGCAAGTTGTAAAAAAAACAGCTATTGACATAAAGTTCTTTCCGTGATATAAGATATGCCTAGTCCTACTTTTTGAAAGCGTACATATTTTGACGTACGCTTTATTTTGTCGTTGTCAAAACCCTATTGAAGAAGGCCTAAACCAATGGATAAAGCAACTCCTCACCGGTTATATTGGGGAAAACAGGTATCTGATCTTCCCCCTCTTGATTTGACTTTGGTACAGCGTGAATCATACGCTAATTTTTTGGAGAACGAAATTAAAAATTTGTTAGCGGAAATTTCCCCAATTGATGATTTTACCGGCAAAAACTGGACTCTCTCATTTGGTGATTACAAATTTGGAAAACCTAAATACACTCCTAGCGAAGCACTCAATAAAGGTGTTACTTATGATATGCCTCTGAAAGTGGAAGCGACTCTCACCAATAAGCAAACCGGTAAATCAACTCAGCAGGAAGTCTTTTTAGGAGATATTCCGGCTATGACAGAAAATGGTACCTTTATTATCAATGGTATTGAACGTTGCGTCGTCAACCAGTTGGTCCGTTCACCAGGCGTGTATTTTACAGGTGATATTGATCCGGTGACAGGGAGAATGCTTTATACGGGCGAAATCCGGCCGCTGCATGGTTCATGGTTGGAATTTAGCGTAGCCAAAAATGATTTGATTACAGTACGGATTGACCGCCGGCGTAAAATTGGCGTCACGACACTATTGCGAGCTGTGGGTTATGGCACGAATGAAGAGTTATTAGAACTGTTTAAAGATGTAGATACAGATGAAGTCCATCAGTATATCCCCACCACCATTTCCAAAGACCCGACACAAGCTCAGATTGAGGCGATTTTGGAAATCTACCGCAAAATGCGACCGGGGGAACCAGTAGTTTTGGAAAACGCTCAGGAACTTTTGACTAACATGTTTTTCAACAGTCGGAGGTATAATTTGGGAAAAGTCGGCCGCTTCAAAATCAACAAAAAACTGGGTTTACAGGTGCCAAATGACAGTCAACACTGGGTGCTGACGAAAGAGGATATTGTGGGAACTGTCAAATACCTGATCGGGCTGGAAAACGGTCAGGGTGATACAGACGATATTGATCACTTGGGCAATCGCCGGGTCCGCCGTGTGGGAGAGCTGGTGGCTACAAACGCGATGCGGATAGGACTTTTACGTCTGGAACGGACAGTTCGTGAGAAAATGAGTCTGACACCAGCAGAAGAAGGTGAGCTGACTCCGAGTCAAGTGGTAAATGCTCGGCCAGTGATTGCCGCCATCAATGACTTTTTTCGTACCAGTCAACTCTCTACAATTTTGGATCAAACAAATCCTTTATCTGAAGTTGATAATCTACGCCGACTTACAGTGATGGGGAGCGGTGGTATTTCCCGAGAGCGGGCATCATTTTCCATCCGCGACATCAACTCTTCTCAATATGGTCGGATTGATCCGGTGCGAAGTCCCGAGGGGCCAAATATTGGCCTGGTTACATATATGTCTTTGTATGCCCGGGTCAATGAATATGGTTTTTTGGAAACCCCGTATAAAAAAGTGATTCAAGAAAAAATCCATGGTAAGGTAAGGTCTCGAGTCACGGACGAAATAGTTTATCTGGCAGCTGATGATGAGTGGAAACACAAAATTACCCATGCTCAAGTACAGATTGATGAAAATGGTTATATAGTGGACAGGCGGGTGGCAGTCAGATATCGAGGTGAATTTATCGAACTCTCCAGTCAGGAAGTGGAATACATCGATCTGATCCCCCGTCAGGTAGTAGGGACATCGGCATCACTGATTCCGTTTTTGGCTCATGATGAAGCCAACCGGGCTTTGATGGGTACTCATATGCAGTGTCAGGCGGTACCGTTGATCATTCCTGCCGCTCCTGTTGTGGGAACCGGTATGGAAGAAGTGGCAGCCAGAGCGATGAACCGGGTAATCATAGCCAAAAATTCAGGTCGGGTGACTTTTGTTGATGCCAGCAAAGTGGTGATTCAAACCGATGCTGGCAAGGAAGAGATCTATGAAGTTGAAAAATTTAAACGGACTGCTCAAAGTACTTGCTATTCACAAAGACCGTTGGTAAGTGTGGGACAAAAAGTTAAGGCAGGGCAGGTGGTGATTGATGGTCCAGCCAGCGATGCTGGAGAGCTGGCTTTGGGACAAAATTTGCTTATTGCGTATATGAGTTTTGATGGTTTGGGTTATGAAGATGCGATCGTGATATCTGACAGATTGGTAAAAGAAGATCTTTTGACTTCGATCAATATCGAAGAACATGAAGCCATAGTAGTGGAAACCAAACTTGGAAGCGAAGAAACCACCCGCGATATTCCCAATGTCGGGGAAGAAGCTCTGCGCAATTTGGATGAAGAAGGCATTGTAGTAATCGGAGCAGAAGTCGGACCCAATGATATCTTAGTCGGCAAAATAGCTCCTAAAGGCGAGACAGAATTGACAGCCGAAGAACGATTGTTGCGGGCGATTTTTGGTGAAAAAGCTCGTGAGGTACGTGATACTTCTTTGAGAATGCCGCACGGTGAGCGCGGTACCGTGATTGATATCAAGATTTTGGATCGGGAAAAGGGAGATGAGTTGGAGCCAGGTACAAATAAGAAGATTATCGTTAAAGTCGCCCAAACCAGAAAAGTGGTTGTGGGTGACAAATTGGCCGGTCGACATGGAAACAAGGGTGTGATTTCCAAAATCGTGCCCATGGCCGATATGCCGTATATAGAGGACGGAACACCGGTAGATATCATTATTTCGCCACTTTCGGTTTTGTCCCGGATGAATCTAGGGCAATTACTTGAGGCGCATTTAGGACTGGCTGCTCACAAATTGGGTTACAAAGTAGCCGTGCCTGTATTTGAAAATATTTCGGAAGACAAAATTGTTACCGAGCTTAAACGTGCCGGTTATCCTGCCCAAGGTAAAATGGTACTTTTTGACGGCCGCAGCGGTAAGCCGTTTGAAATGCCGGTGGTAGTGGGTATCGGTTACATCATGAAACTGATTCACATGGTTGAGGATAAAACCCATGCCCGCTCAACCGGTCCCTATTCTTTGGTAACCCAACAACCTTTGGGTGGAAAAGCTCAAATGGGAGGACAAAGACTGGGAGAGATGGAAGTTTGGGCTCTGGAGGCACATCGGAGCGCGCATACACTCCAGGAAATGTTGACCATAAAAAGCGATGATGTGGTAGGCCGTGCCAAAGCTTTTGAAGCCATAGTCAAAGGCATTAATATTCCTGGATCAAATGTACCCGAATCATTTAAAGTTTTGGTTAAGGAGCTTCAGGCACTGCTTCTAAATGTTATTCCTACTGGCGTAGTTACCCAGCAGTTACGGCCGTTTGCAGACATTGAAGAAGAAAAAGGTGAGACTGAAGCAAAAAAAGAAGGTGAGGAGTTGGCGGCAACCGCAGGTGAGGAAATTGTGGTTGAATCAGAAACAGGTATTCCACCGGAAGAAAAACCGGTGATAGAAGAATAATATTTGGTTCGTAAGATTGTTAATTGGAATATTTTTTTATATCCGAACTGACCAATAAATAAATAACAAGCAAACTTATTTATGGATAAAAAAGGTAGTTTTCAAAATATAATTGATTTTTCTGGGCTCAAATTGACTTTGGCATCTCCTCAGACCATCAAAGACTGGTCATATGGCGAGGTCACCAAACCAGAAACCATCAACTACCGGACACTTAAGCCCGAAAAAGACGGGTTGTTTGATGAACGGATTTTTGGTCCAACCAAAGACTGGGAGTGTTATTGTGGTAAATATAAACGAATTCGGTATCGGGGTATCATCTGTGATAAATGTGGAGTGGAAGTGACCCAAAGCAAAGTCAGACGCGAGCGGATGGGGCATATCACTTTGGCTGCCCCAGTGGCCCATGTTTGGTTTTTCAAAGGCGCACCGTCCAAGTTGTCGCTACTTTTGGATATGACGCCTCGGGCTTTGGAAAGCATCATTTATTTTGCCCAGTATTTGGTCTTGTCGGTAAATGAAGATAAGCGGCAAGAAGTTCTTTCATCTTTGGATAAGCGAATTGCCGATAAGCAGAAAGAAATTGAGAAACAATATACCGGTCTAGTAAAAGATTTAAGCAAAAACTTTGAAGAAGAGCGCAGAGAAACCAGAAATAGAATCAAAAATCCGGAAGTTCGGGATATGGCGCTAAAAGAAATTGATTTGAAAGAAAAACAAAAAATTACCCGGCTTAAAGAAGAACAGGAGAAAGAAATCGACAAAACAAAAGAGATGTTTCAGGTGCTCCAAGGAATTGTTTCCAATATCAAACCCATGTCGCTAGTGACTGAAGATGAGTATCTCAAACTGTTAGATTATAAAGCCACTGGTTTCTTTACCGTGGGTATGGGAGCTGAAGCGCTCCTGACAATGATAAAAGCTTTGGATTTGGACAAGCTTGCTGCAGAATTGCGCGAAGAAACGCAAAAAACCAAGGGGCAACGACATATCAAAGCCACTAAAAGGCTGCGGATTGTTGAAGGTCTCAAAAAAGCGGGTATTGACCCTGCTTGGATGATAATGACAGTTCTGCCGGTCATTCCGCCAGATCTGCGACCGATGGTGCAACTGACTGGTGGTCGATTTGCTACTTCTGACTTGAATGATCTCTACCGCCGAGTAATCAATCGCAATAATCGCCTCAAACACTTGATCAATTTGGGAGCACCGGAAATCATTTTGCGTAATGAAAAACGGATGCTACAAGAGGCGGTTGATTCACTTATCGATACCACCCAACGGCCGACTTCCCGGGTGAATGCCCAGGCATTGCGCTCGCTTTCCGATATGTTACGGGGCAAACAGGGCAGATTCCGGCAGAATTTACTTGGTAAAAGAGTTGATTATTCGGGTCGGTCAGTGATTGTAGTCGGGCCGGAACTGCGTCTGACCCAGTGCGGTCTACCCAAAGAAATGGCTTTGGAAATGTTCAAACCATTCGTATTGCGAGAACTGATAGCCAGAGGGTTAGCGCCAAATGTCAAAAGCGCCAAAAACTTTTTGGATAGGCGAGAACCGGAAGTATTTGATATTTTGGAAGAAATCACCAAGGATCACCCAGTGCTTTTAAATCGTGCGCCGACCTTACATAAATTGGGGATACAAGCTTTCTATCCGATTTTGATTGAAGGTTCAGCTATTCGTATCCACCCTTGTGTTTGTGCTGGATACAATGCTGATTTTGACGGTGATCAAATGGCAGTGCATATTCCCTTGTCGAAAAACGCTCAAAACGAGGCTAGAAATTTGATGATGCCAGTGCAAAATTTACTTAAACCTGCTGATGGTTCTCCCATCACTTTACCCAACAAAGATATGGCCTTGGGTTGTTATTATTTAACCACGATTGATTCAGAGGTTTCTCAAGTGGGGGGCGATCAAAAGCAACACCTGTCCGTATATGCTGATACCAACGAAGCAATTTTGGCACACCAATTGAATAAAATTTCACTTCGTCAATTGATTAAAGTCAAGCTGAACGGACAACTTATAGAAACGACTGTGGGTCGGATTTTGTTCAATGAATTACTGCCGGAAAAACTGCAATTTATAAATGAAGCAGTCAAAGCTGCCACCATAAAATCACTGATTACCCGGGCGATGGATGTAGTAGACAAAACTCAAGTGGCGCAACTCATTGATGAAATTAAAGATTTTGGGTTTTGGGGGGCGACTATTGCCGGAGGTGTGAGTTTGTCCGTATTTGATAATGAAATGATTCCTCATAAAAAGGATATTATCAGAGAAGCAGAGCAAAGAGTGGCTGAAGTCGACAGTAATTATCAACAGGGTCTGATCACTTTGGAAGAAAAAAAGCGGTTATCCAATGCGATTTGGATCGAAATCACAGAAAAAATTGCTGATGAAACTTGGGCTAGACTGCCAAAAAACAATCCGGTACGCATGATCATCGAGTCGGGAGGAGCGCGAGCCTCCAAAGACCAGCTAAAACAGTTGGCAGCAATGCGGGGACTTGTGGTTGACCCTCTGGGTAAGATCGTAGAATTACCTACCAAATCCAATTTCCGTGAAGGATTGTCAATTTTTGAATATGTGACTTCAACCAGAGGATCACGCAAAGGTTTGACTGACTCGGCACTCAAAACTGCCGATGCCGGTTATTTGACCAGAAGGCTAGTTGATGTGTCCCACGATGCCATCATCCGTATGGAAGATTGTGCTACTACTGAAGGGATTGAGATCTCCCGCACTGATAAAAGACAGACAGCTTTTGCTGCCAGAATCTTAGGTCGGATTTTGGCAGAGGCGGTAACCAAAACCAACTCCAAAGCCAAAATTGTGGAAGCTGGAACGCTGATCACTGCTGATGTGATAGCCATGTTGGATGCTGCAGGAGTTGAATCGGTAGTTGTGCGTTCACCTTTGACTTGCAAAGCGAAATACGGCCTATGCGTTAAATGCTATGGGATAGATTTTTCTACCAAGGCTTTGGTAGAAATTGGAGTGCCTGTTGGGATTATTGCTGCCCAATCGATTGGTGAGCCAGGCACGCAGCTGACTATGAGAGTCAAGCACGCCGGCGGGATTGTGGGACTAGATGTGACGCAAGGTTTGCCACGGGTAGAAGAGTTATTTGAGGCGCGGACTCCCAAAGTGATTTCTCCCTTGTCAGAAATTGCCGGAAAAGTGGAGGTGGTTGAGAGTGAACAAGGCCGGGTGGTGCGGATTAGAACAGTTGGTATCAAACCGGTTGAGGAACGAGAATATCCGATTGCCGCCACTGCCGAACTTTTGGTTAAAGACGGCGATTTGGTGACAGTGGGTGAGCAACTTACCGCCGGCTTTTTGGACATCAAAGAAGTGTTGCAACTGCGGGGTTTACATGGAGCACAACGTTATTTGGTTGACGAAGTGCAGCGGGTTTATGAGTCGCAGGGAATTCCCATAAATGATAAGCATTTTGAAGTTATTGTGCGCAAGATGAGTGATAAAGTACGGATTGAAACTTCGGGCGATACGACACTACTTCCCGGCGAATTGGTTGATAAAGTCAGTTTTGAGGAAGAAAATGCGCGGGTGATTGCCGAAGGGGGTGAACCGGCTACCGCTCAAGTAATCATTTTGGGAATTACTCGTGCGGCCCTGTATACCGAGTCCTGGTTGTCGGCGGCTTCATTCCAAGAGACGACCAACGTTTTAACCGATGCCGCGATTGCTGGAAAGGAAGATAAATTGATTGGTCTTAAAGAAAATGTAATTATAGGTAGATTGATCCCGGTTTCTGCTGATCGGGCAAGGCTTGAATAAAATTAGCAGACTAGGATATAATAACGATTCACAAATCCAAATTTCAAAGTTCAAATTTCAAATCAAACCCAAAATCTGAAGTTCAAAGAATTTTGGTCATTTGAACCTTGAGAGCGGTTTGATATTTGGATTTTGGACTTTGGATTTTTTTATTATGCCGACAATTAATCAATTGATCAGAAAAAAAAGAAAAAGTATGGCCAAAAAAGTCAAAGCCACAGCTCTGCGGCGTTATTTCAATGCCAAGGACAGAGTGACAAAGCAATTGCCTTCGCCACAAAAGCGGGGAGTGGTGACTTTGGTAAAAACCATGACACCCAAAAAGCCCAACTCGGCACTCCGGAAAGTAGCCCGGGTCAGACTCTCCAACAAGCAAGAAATTACAGCCTATATTCCGGGGATTGGTCATGAACTGACAGAACATGCTATCGTGATGGTAGAGGGTGGCCGAGTACAGGATTTGCCCGGTGTCAAGTATCATATCGTTCGTGGTAAATATGATACCTCTGGTGTACAAAATCGAAAACAAGGTCGCTCCCGATACGGGACAAAGAAATCAGGCGTTGTCGCCCCAGTGACTCAGGCAGCAGCTTCGGCACCAGAAACGGCATTCCCACAAGCATCATAAATTTACTGTAATTTATGTTTGCTATTAGGGTTTAAAAATAAGTATTGACCGAATGAAAGTGAGGAAACGTGGCACGATCTAAACAAATAATAAAGAAGAAACTACCAGAACCAGATCCGCTTTATAATAACCGGATTTTAACTAAATTTATCAACCGGGTGATGAAAAACGGTAAAAAAACCGTGGCACAAAAACAAGTTTATCAAGCATTGGAATTACTCAAAGCCAAGGGGTATGATCCTATTAAAACTTTTGAGAACGCATTAAATATAGTAGGACCAAAGATGGAAGTTCGCCCCAAACGAGTTGGTGGCGCTTCATATCAGGTACCGTTGGAGGTGCGGGGAGATCGGCGGATGACACTGGCCATGCGTTGGGTGATTGCCGCTGCCAATAAAAGATCAAATAAAGATTATAAAACTTTTGCTGCCAAGTTGGTGGCTGAAATTGAAGATATTTTGAACAATCGGGGAGAGGCGATCAGAAAACGGGATACGGTGCACCGGATGGCTGAAGCCAATCGCGCTTTTGCTCACTTTAGATGGTAAACCCAACTTGCTATTTCCTTACCGGAAATAAGCAATCCTAAGTACCAAATCCTCAACAATAGCACAATTCAAATACCCAAATATAAAAAGGTATTTGAATTTTGAGAAATTTGGATTTAGATAAAATTTGGAATCATTTATTTTATGGCTCAACCACAATCTGTTATCACTAAAAATCGGGTGGTATCTTTGGATAAGGTCCGCAATATCGGGATCATTGCCCATATTGATGCGGGTAAAACCACCACCACCGAGCGGATCCTCTTTTATACAGGTCGTACATATAAGCTTGGGGATATCGATGAAGGGACGACGCAAATGGATTGGATGGAACAGGAAAAGGAACGCGGTATTACCATCATGTCGGCCGCTACCACTACTTTTTGGAAAAATTACCGGATAAATATCATTGATACCCCAGGTCATGTCGATTTTACTGCCGAAGTTGAACGCAGTTTGCGGGTACTGGACGGCGGAGTGACAGTACTGGATGCAGAAGAAGGCGTGCAGTCACAATCTGAAACTGTTTGGCATCAGGCAGACAAATACCACGTACCACGGATTTGTTTCATCAATAAAATGGACAAAATTGGTGCCAATTTCCGTCGTACCATCAGCATGATCAATGAGCGGTTTGGTGCCCGAACTGCGGTCATGGTCGAACCGATTGGGGCCGAAAGCTCATTCAAAGGCGTAATTGATTTGCTTACCCGAAAGGCGATGATTTGGGGTAGTGATGAGTTGGGAGCCAAATATGAGGTGACTGACGAAATTCCTCAAGAACTCAAAGATCAAGTAGAAAAATCGCGCAGCAAATTGATTGAACTGATTTGTGAAACTGACGACTCACTTTTGGAAAAATATTTAAACGGCACGGAACCGACATTAGAAGAACTTAAGACAGCGCTTCGTAAAGCCACAATTGCTTACAAATTGGTACCTGTTTATTGCGGTACCTCATTGCGTAATAAGGGCGTACAACCGTTATTGGATGCGATAGTTGATTATTTACCTTCCCCACTGGATTTGCCTTCGGTAAAGGGTGAGGATCCCAAAAATCCAGAAACAAAACTTACGCGCCAACCTAAAAATGATGAACCTTTTGCAGCTCTAGCATTTAAAATCCAGATTGATCCGCATGTGGGTAAACTCACTTATGTCCGGATTTATTCCGGTACTGTTAAATCAGGCAGCTATGTTTACAATGCCAACAAAGGTATTAAAGAAAGAGTTGGTCGGATACTTCTGATGCATGCCAACAAACGTGAAGAAATTGATGAAGCATATGCAGGGGAAATCGTAGCTTTAGTCGGGGTGAAGGATACAACTACCGGCAATACTTTGTGTGACGAGGCTCATCCTATCATTTTGGAAAAGATCACTTTCCCTGATCCGGTCATTTCATTGGCTATTGAACCTAAAAGCAAAGCAGATCAAGAAAAAATCTCTTATGCCCTGCAAAGATTGGCTGAAGAAGATCCGACTTTCAAGGTAAAATCAAATCTTGAGACAGGTCAGACTATTATTGCCGGTATGGGAGAGTTGCATCTGGAAATTTTGGTAGATCGAATCAAAAGAGAATTTAAAGTCGATGCGGGAGTTGGGGCTCCTCAGGTAGCCTACAAAGAAACCATCAAAAAAGAATCGCAAGCTGAAGGTAAATATATCCGCCAATCTGGCGGCCGGGGTCAGTATGGTCATGTATTTTTACGTATCGCCCCCAAAAACAGAGGTGAGGGATTTAAATTTGTTAATGCTATCAAAGGTGGGGCAATACCTGCGGAATTTATACCGGCTGTAGAAAAAGGAGTCAGAGAGGCTTTGGAAAATGGAGTTCTGGCAGGTTATCCGTTAGTGGATATTGAGGTGACTTTGTATGACGGTACTTATCACGAAGTCGATTCTTCAGAAATTGCATTTAAGATAGCCGGCTCTATGGCTTTACAATCAGCGGTAAAACTTGCAGAACCGGTAATATTGGAGCCGATCATGAAAGTAGAAGTCACCACCCCTGAAGAGTTTATGGGAGATATCATAGGTGATCTATCTGCCAAGCGCGCTCAAATCATGGGGACACAAAGCAGGGGAGCAGTGCAAATAGTACTTGCACAAGTACCATTGGCTGAACTATCAGGTTATTCCACTACCCTTCGCAGCATGTCTCAAGGCCGGGCAGCTTATTATATGGAACCCAGTCATTACGAGGAAGTGCCGAAAAATATCCAAGAAAAGATTATTGCAAAGACGAATTAAGTTTGTTACAATTAACCAATTAGTCTCAATTGGCTAATTGTTTTTAGTTGGTAAAAATATAAAAATCAACTAATTTTCTAATCAATTGATAGTGTCAAGTCGACCAATTAGATGATTAGCTGATTTGATGATTTAATAAGGAGGAAATATGGCTGATCAAAAAATATTTCAAAGAACTAAGCCTCATGTCAATATCGGTACCATCGGTCATGTGGATCATGGAAAAACTACTCTTACTGCAGCTATTACCCAAGTTTTAGCTAAAAAAGGTTTGGCAGAAGCCAAAAAATACGAGGATATCGATAATGCACCTGAAGAAAAAGCCCGAGGCGTCACCATCAATATCCATCACGGTGAATACGAAACTGAAAAACGGCATTATGCCCATATTGATGCTCCGGGACACGCTGATTATGTCAAGAACATGATCACAGGTGCGGCACAAATGGATGGCGCTATTTTGGTGGTTTCAGCTCCAGATGGTCCGATGCCACAAACCAGGGAGCATATTCTTTTGGCCCGGCAGGTAAATGTACCAGCTATAGTGGTATTTTTAAATAAAGTTGATATGGTTCAGGATCCAGAATTATTGGATTTGGTAGAGATGGAGGTCCGGGAACTTTTGACTAAATACAAATTTCCCGGTGATGAGGTGCCTATAATTCGCGGCAGCGCCCTCAAAGCATTGGAAGGTGATGAAAAAGCCCAAGAGGCCATAATCGAACTGATGAACAAGGTTGATGAATATGTGCCAACTCCTGTTCGGGATTTGGATAAGCCGTTTTTGATGCCTATTGAAGATGTCTTTTCCATCAAGGGACGGGGAACTGTGGTGACCGGCAGAATCAGTCGTGGAAAAGTCAAGGTCAATGACAGTATTGAAATTATAGGTATTAGACCCACCCAGTCGACTGTGGTAACCGGGGTGGAGATGTTTAGGAAAATGCTTGATGAGGGTCAGGCGGGCGATAATGTCGGGGTACTGCTTCGCGGAATTGAAAAAGATCAGGTGGAGCGCGGACAAGTTCTGGCAAAGCCAGGTACTGTCAAACCCCATACCGAATTTGAAACGGAAATCTACGTCTTAACCAAAGAAGAAGGAGGCCGTCACACACCATTTTTTAGCGGTTACCGGCCTCAATTTTATATCCAGACTACGGATGTGACCGGTGAAGTGGTTTTGCCGCAAGGGGTGGAGATGGTTATGCCCGGTGATACAGTCAAAGCCACAGTCAAACTCATCGTGCCGGTGGCTATTGAAGAAGGTCTGCGCTTTGCCATCCGCGAAGGCGGACATACAGTGGGTGCAGGTGTAGTCACCAAAATCATTGCCTGATTTCAGTTTGGATTATCAAAATAATCAGACTGAATACACGGATGCCACAAGCATTCGTGTATTTTGGTCTTGAATTATGGGGGTTAGCAAAAAAGAATCATTGAGGCCTCAATTATAACTAGGGGCAGTAAAAGCGGTGTTATCTGATGGTAGGCAGAAGATAGTCGTTGGGCCAGGTAAGATAACCTATTTCCCTGTTACTATTGGGGAAGTGAATATTAGAGTACACAGGCATGAAGAATCAGCAATTGCTAGCAAAACAGGTTATGTATCGCTATTTGTCACTGGGCCTAATCAGGGAATTTATATAAGCAACCTGATAGAAGGTCAAAAGCATGAATTGCGGGGTCTTGGTTTGGTAACAGCTATCGTTCATTATCGGCCATGAGGCTTATTTAAATACTGGGGAAGAGTATTTATCTGTATCCTATAATTAAAATTGCACTTTAACGTATGCCAAAAGGAAGAATACGAGTCAGATTAAAAGCTTATGATGCACGTATCATTGACAGTTGTTGTCAACAGATACTTGATACAGCGGTAAGGACCGGAGCCAAAGTCGTGGGACCGGTGCCGCTACCCACAGATAAAGAGCATTATAACGTAGCCAAATCGCCTTTTACTGACAAAGATGCGCGGGAAGATTTTATGATTAAGACCCATAAACGGTTAATTGATATTATGGAGCCGACGGACAAAACGATTGATCAACTGATGCATTTAGAATTACCTGCAGGAGTGGATGTGGAGATCAAGATGTAAAATGTAAAAATCAAATGCAATAACAAAAATGTCAAGTTAAAATATTTGTTTTATATTGTGACTCTGAAATTTACATTTTAAAATTTTAAATTGAAGTTTTTGAGATACTTTGGTATACTTAAAAAGTATTTATGATATATCAACCTGTTGCGACAGGCTAAATATACCAAAAGTCTCGGATGAGTCTATTTCGACCTCAACCGAGGTCGATTTTTGTTGGGGAGAGTGCGGATGAAAGTGAAAGTACTAGTTGGTCGAACCAGCCTTCACTCAAATTTGCATTCATGAATCAGATGTTAAACGCACTAATTGGTCAAAAACTAGGTCAGACCCAAGTTTTTGATGAAGCTGGCCATCGCTTGCCGGTGACAGATATCGTCACTGGTCCGTTGGTAGTGCAGATGAAAACTATTGATAAAGACGGGTATTTTGCCTTGCAACTCGGTTGGGGTGTGCGCAAAACTAAAAATACCAATAAAGCACTTTTGGGACATCTAAAAAAAACGGGGAAGGGCAACATGCTACCCCGTTTTTTACGGGAAGTGAGAATTGATGCCCAAGATGAAAGAGTGAAAAATTTGCAGATCGGTGACAAGATTTTACCTGACCAAGTATTTCAGGTGGGTGACAAAGTCAAAGTCACCGGCATATCCAAAGCCAAAGGTTTTGCCGGGGTGGTGAAACGTCATGGTATGAGGGGCGGTCCCCGCACCCATGGTCAGTCAGATAGGGAGCGGGCACCAGGTTCGATTGGTCAGACGACTACACCAGGTAGAGTCTATAAAGGCAAGCGTATGGCAGGTCGGATGGGTGGTGTTACCAAAACCATCAAGGGTTTGAAAATTTTTGCTATTGATAATCAAAAACAAATTATTCGTGTCACAGGTTTAATTCCGGGGAGCAGCAATTCCCCGGTTTTAATTGAGAAAGAATGAACACCATACCATATATACCAGGGTATACCAATCGTTTCGAATTGATACGAATTAAATAATTAAAATCCTTGGTAGCAAAGGAATATTGGAAGCGATCAATTTATGGCAGATCAAAAAAAGACCACCAGTAAAAAAAAGACACCAGTTACAAAATTACGGTCCGAGTCAGGCTTGTCTGCCAGCAGGCAAGGTACCAAAATACCGGTATCCAATCTGCAAGGTAAAATCCAAACCGATGCAGTTTTCCCGAAGCAGTTACAGCGTGAGGTCAATGCCAAACTCGTAGCCCAAGCATATCGGGTGTATCGGATAAACAACCGGGCTGGGACTCAATCGACCAAAACTAGAGGCGAGGTAAAGGGATCAACGCGTAAAATTTTCCGGCAAAAAGGCACCGGGCGAGCCAGACATGGTAGTATCCGCGCTCCTATTTTTGTCGGTGGAGGGATAGCGCTTGGACCGCGACCACGGGTGTTTGAAGCTAAAATGCCGCAAAAAATGAAACGAGATGTATTTTGGGGCATGATGAGTGAAAAAGTCAGGGAAAAGAAACTGATAGTTATATCTGGTGGAACCAAGATGAATGGTAAAACCAAGGAAGTGGAAGGACTTTTGCGCAAACTCAATATCAATGATAAAAAAGTCGTGATATTGGTCGAGCCGGACATGAAGAAATTGATTAGAGCTGGTAGAAATTTACCAAACGTAACCATAAAAAGCCGGAATAACTTGTCGGGAATAGATCTGCTTTTGAATGAATTTTTATTAGTAACAAAAGAGAGTTTTGACAAATTAATAGAAAAAATGCCAATTGCCAACTAAAAAATCTAGTTTTTTTATGATTTATCACTCGGTATTTTATTTATGAAACAAATTATTAAACAACCATATATCACTGAAAAATCTATGCTTGAGGCCAAACGCGGCTGGTATACCTTTTTGGTGGATAAAGATAGTAATAAATACAGCATTACCCAGGCAATTGAGAGTCAGTACAACGTGCATGTAGTAGATATCAAGACGCTCAATGTCAAAGCTAAAATCAGACGTACAGGGAGAAAAAGATTGCTCAAAGGAGGGGGTAGCGGAAACAAAAAGGCACTGGTGCGTTTGAAAAGCGGTGAAAAGATCGACGCTTTTGACATCGGTGAAGGGAAAAAGTGAAAGTGGTAAATGCGTGAAAAATCAAATCAGAATTCGCCGCAATTCGAATATAAGATTTGCTCACGATATTTTTATACAATAGGCGAATTTACATGAGAATCATAAATAGAAATGAAAATTTGTCTAAATTCATATTGAAATATGCAAGAGTCTACTCTTAACCAACCAGAAAAAAGATTGCTGAGAATTCTGAAGAAACGATCAGGCCGAGATAATACTGGGCAGATATCTGTTCGGCATCAAGGTGGGAGAAAAAAGAGATTTTACAGGAAAATTGATTTTAAGAGAGATAAACTAAATGTGCCGGCAAAAGTTGTCAGTATTGAATATGATCCAAACCGGACGGCCAATATCGCCCTTTTGCAATATGCAGATGGCGAAAAACGATATATTCTCTCTCCTATGGGACTTAAAGTAGGTGACAGCGTGATTGCGGGGGAGTCGGTTGATTTAAAACCCGGTAATGCCCTACCAGTAAAAAATATTCCTATTGGCACTCCGGTACATAATTTGGAGTTGATCCCGGGTAAGGGCGGTAAACTTATTAGGAGCGCTGGGGATGCGGCAGTGATTTTCGCCAAAGAAGCAAATTTTGTCCAAGTCAAACTACCCAGTGGTGAGATACGAAGAGTAGCCAATTCGGCTATGGCGACTGTTGGACAGGTGGGACGGGAAGAATGGCGGACAATCCAACTTGGAAAAGCCGGACGGGCACGACGGATGGGCAAAAGACCCGCGGTCCGTGGTACAGCACAACACCCGGCCTCTCATCCGCATGGTGGCGGTGAAGGCAGATCAGGAATAGGTATGAAATCACCCAAAAGCCCTTGGGGTAAACGGACTTTGGGTAAAAAAACCAGAAAGAAAAATAAGTATAGTAATAAATTTATCGTACAGAGGAGAAAATAAGTCACTTAAGTGACAAAAGATCCTTTTAAGTATGAGCAGATCACTAAAAAAAGGTCCTTACATAGACCAAAATTTATTAAAAAAAATAGAACGGATGAATAAAAGTAATTCCAAGCAACCGATAAAAACTTGGGCTCGGGCATCACAAATCGCTCCAGAATTTGTCGGGCATCGTATCCTTGTCCACAATGGCAGGACTTTTATTGAAGTGTATATTTCCGAAGATATGGTTGGACACCGGCTGGGAGAATTTGCACCGACGCGGACTTTTAGAGGTCATGGTCAAGTGACAAAACGGGTACTTGAAAAAACTTAAAACTTTAATTTTTAAGTTTATATTTTAAAGTTTTTTATTTTGAACGAAGTAAGATATGGAAACACAAGCCATTGCTAAATATATAAGAGTCAGTCCCAGAAAACTGAAACTTTTAGTCCAAAGCATTAAATTACTATCACCGGAAACAGCTATTGAGACATTGAATTTTATTAAAAAAAGCGGCAGTAGAGAGTTAAAAAACCTGATCAAATCAGTGCTAGCCAATGCCCGACAGGCCAATTTGGATTTAAGCAAGGCTCGTTTTAAAACAATCCAAGTGCTGCCGGCAGGCGGAATGAAACGATATCGGGCAGTCTCGCGAGGAATGGCACACACTTATAAAAAGCGAATGAGTCACATAAGAGTAATACTGACAGACGAAATCAAACAGAATAAGACAAAGACGATGAGAACCAACCATAAATCCGAAGTACGAAATCCGAAATCCTAAACCACTTTGGTTTTAGATATTGGAAATGAGTTCTGGTTTCGAATTTCGAAATTCGAATTGAGAAATATAAAAATATGGGTCAAAAAGTAAATCCAAAAAGTTTTCGCATCGGCAATGTTTTTACTTGGGATAGTAGGTGGTTTGCTGATAAAAGACGTTACAAACACCTATTATTGGAGGATGTGTTACTGAGGCGTGAACTTATAAAACGGTTGGCCAAAGCTGGTTTGGCCAAGATTGAAATCGAGCGGTCAATTAACCGAATTGACATTACAATTCATGTAACGCGTCCTGGGGTGGTCATCGGTAGAGCCGGCAGTGGGCTTGAAGATCTGAAAAAATTTGTCAATCAGTTTTTAAGACAGAAGCAACAAAGCCGCAATCTAAAAGTTGATCTGAAGGTAGAACCGGTCAAAGAACCCAATTTGAACGCGACGGTGATTGCGAATAATATCGCTGAGCAATTGGCCAAACGTCTACCGTACAAAAGGGTAGTCAACCAAGCTATTGAACGAGTAATGTCTGCCGGAGCTAAAGGAGTGAGGATCATGCTCTCAGGCAGAATAGCTGGAGCTGAAATTTCTCGGAGGGAAAAATACCAGAAAGGTACGGTGCCGCTTTCGACTATCCGTGAAGAAATTGATTATGCCGAGACACCATCTTTGACCAAATCCGGTTATATTGGAGTCAAAGTTTGGATTGCGAAAGGGGAAAAACTTTGAAGCAGTAAGAAAATTTTAGCAGTTTAGAAGCTGAAGGGTGAACTATTTTTAGCTACTAGACTTGCAAAGTCACAAAGCGATTCTTATATGTTACAACCAAAACGGACAAAATATCGAAAAAGTTTTAGAGGTAAGCGTCGAGGTCTATCCGGGCGTGGCAACGAAATTGATTTTGGCGAATATGGTTTGCAAGCACTCACAACTGGTTGGGTCACCTCCAGACAAATCGAAGCTGCCAGAAAAGCGCTTGTACATCACACAAAACGGGGTGGTCGGATCTGGATCAGGATTTTTCCGGATAAACCCATCACGAAAAAACCGGCCGAAACCCGAATGGGTAGTGGTAAAGGTGATGTGGCGGAGTATGTGGTGGTAGTCAAGGCTGGACGGATTATGTTCGAAATGGGTGGTGTTACCAGGGCGGTAGCTGAAGAAGCCATGAAATTGGCTGCAGCCAAACTTCCCGTAAGAAGTAAATTCCTGGTTAAGCAATAATATGAAAACCAAAGATATCAAGGCATTACATAACAAATCACAAACAGAGTTGCAAAAAGATCTGGAAGTGAAACAACGAGAGCTGAAAAATTACTATTTGGAAAGAAAAATCAAACAAGTGAAAAATTATTGCTTGGGAGAAAGATTGCGGGACGATATCGCCAGAATCAAAACAGTCTTAAGACTTAAACAAATTAGCGAAAGGAAACAATCATGAAAACAATTATTGGTAAAGTAATCTCAACAAAAATGCGGAAAACGGTAGTAGTCATGCGGGAATTTTTTATCAAACACCCGCTCTATAAAAAAACCATCAAACGAAACCGCAAAGTGAAAGCACACAGCGATATGGAATTACAGGTGGGAGATATGGTGAGGTTGGAAAGTACAGCTCCAATATCGAAAGAAAAACATTATAAGGTAGTGGAGAAATTGTAAATTTACATGTAAAATTTTTACTTTATATTTTTAAGTTGATATTTAAGTGAGGCGAATATGATTCAACTGAGAAGCAGGTTAAAAGTAGCGGACAATTCTGGAGCCCATGTCTTATCAGTGATCCAAATTTATGGCGGATCCAAACGCAAAGTCGGCTCTGTCGGTGACGTGGTCAAGGCAGTGGTCAAAAAAGCCGATCCATTGGGACAGATCAGGGAGCATGAGATGGTGCAAGCTGTGATAGTACGGACTAAAAAAGAAATTCGCAGACAAGATGGTTCTTATATCAGATTTGATGATAATGCTGCGGTGGTGATAGACAATATGAAAGACAAGAATCCCCGCGCGACGCGGATCTTTGGGCCGATTGCCCGAGAATTACGAGAATTGGGTTATAACAAAATCGTCTCCCTGGCCAAGGAAATGTATTAATACATTTATAATACTTTTGAATACTAATTAGACAAATTATATAAGTTGGGTGTCTTGTTCTAATTAGTATCCATAAGTACTATTTGTCTAAATTTTTATACTGGTATCATTTTTATGAAATTTAAAAAAGGTGATGAAGTTTTAATTACCGGTGGTAAAGATCGAGGAAAAAAGGGCAAAGTCGACCGACTGCTTCCTCAAGAAGATGCCGTCATTGTCCCTGGACTCAATCTCTACAAACGGCATCTAAAAAAACGGGATGAGAAAAATCAAGGAGGTATCATCGAATTTCCTCGACCAATTCCCGTCGGCAGAATTGCCTTGATCTGTCCCAAATGTAGGAAGCCGACAAGGATTGGGTATTCGGTTGCGGGTAAGGAAAAACAAAGAGTTTGTAGAAAATGTAATCAATTAATTTAGGTGATATAACTCACTTGGGGAGTTTAAAAGTATGACGCTTAAAGACAAATATCTCAAAGAGATCAAACCAGAATTGCAAAAAATGTTGAAAACGAATATCATGGCGGTTCCGCAGTTGAAAAAAATCGTTATCAATGTGGGACTGGGCGAAGCGCTTACCGATCATAAAGTTTTGGATAGAGTTAGTGAACAGCTCAAGGCAATAACTGGACAAAAACCAAAGGTAAACCGAGCTAAGGTTTCAATTTCCAGTTTTAAACTGCGAGCAGGGGATGCGGTAGGATTGATGGTGACCCTGCGTGGGCGCCGGATGTATGATTTTTTTGAAAAATTGGTTCGAATTGTACTACCGCGCGTAAGGGATTTTCGGGGTGTCAAATTGAGCGGTTTTGACGGACGGGGAAATTACAACCTGGGCCTGCGAGAACAAATCGTATTTCCAGAAATAGAATATGACAAGATCGATAAGGTAAGAGGTATGGAAATTACTTTGGTAACGAGTGCGACTGACGATAAAGCAGCGAAAATTCTTTTGGAAAAATTGGGTCTGCCGTTTGAAAAAAGGTAATAGTTAGTTTGTTTATCGTAAGTTAGTTTATTGACGAAAAAACCAACTAAATATGGCAAAGATATCAGATATAGTTAAATTTAAAAAGAAACAAAAATTTCGGGTGCGCCTGCGCAACCGGTGTTCTCTGTGCGGTCGGAGTCGCGGTTATATGCGCAAGTTTGGTCTTTGCCGATTGTGCTTCCGTGAACGGGCGAACAAGGGAGAACTGCCGGGAGTGATAAAAGCATCATGGTGAGTTTAGATGCTTAGAAGTTTTGGGGCTTAGTAGCTGAGGAGATGAAATATTTTAGATTACTAAGCCACTAAACAACGACGCATACTAATTTATGACTGATCCAATAGCAGACATGTTGACAAGAATCAAAAACGGGTATCTGGCTCGTCATCAGAAAGTGGAGATCCCCCACAGCAATGTCAAAATGGCGTTGGCTGAAGTATTGAGCCGCTTGGGTTATGTGGGAAAAATTGAGCGAAAAACCAATGGTAGTGGCTTTATCATCCATTTGAACTATCAAAACGGTTTGCCAGCTTTGACTGACGTAAAACGGATGAGTACTCCCGGACGCCGAATATATGTCAAAGCCAAAGACTTAGTCGCAATGAGACACAGGTTGGGAGCGATAATACTCACCACACCCAAAGGTATTAAAACTCATAAAGAAGCGATTAAGGAAAATCTGGGTGGTGAGCTGGTATGTGCAGTGTGGTGATAAAAACCTCAATTACAAAATGTAAAATGCAATATCACCATACCCAAAATTTAAAATTTAAAAAATAAATATTTTGTACCAGTAATTTTAAATATTGATATTTACATTTTTTATTATTTTTATGTCACGAATAGGTTCAACACCAATCACTATACCAAATGAAACCAAGTTGGAAATTGGTGATACTTATGTAAAAGTGGAAGGTCCCAAGGGAAATTTGACCGTAGCTGTTCCCAACGAGGTAAAAGTGGAGCAAAAAGAAAACAGTTTGCTTGTCAATTTGAAAAAGGAAAAACGGCAAGCAAAAAATCTGCATGGATTGATACGGGCACTTTTACAAAATGCTATAACCGGAGTGACACAGGGCTGGACCAAAAATATTGAGTTAGTTGGTGTAGGTTATCGAGCTCAAGGTGGCGGTAAAGAGCTGAATTTGCAAGTGGGTTTTTCACATCCGGTAAAAGTGACGGCTCCTGAGGGAATTGAATTTAAAGTCAAAGACAGTACACATGTGGAAATAAGCGGAGCAGACAAAAAGTTGGTTGGTGAGATAGCTGCGCAAATCCGCTCGATTAAACCACCGGAACCGTATAAAGGCAAGGGGATTCGGTATCAAGGAGAATATATCAGAAAGAAAGCCGGAAAAGCAGTCAAAGCAACTACGGCAGCATAAATTACTGTAAACTTTTATTTTTAAGTTTAAGATTTAAAGTTTTTTGTTTGATCTGCCAACTAGCGGAGAACTATGATCAGACATTTCAAAAATACCAGACTCAAAAGAAAAGTCCGAACCAAGTACAAAATTCGGGGCACTGCCAAGCGGCCACGGATTGCTGTTTTCCGCTCGCACAAATGGCTCTTTGTGCAAGCTATTGATGACAGTGATCACAGAACTCTGGTGAGTGCACATGATAAAATTTTGGCCAAGCTTGAGAAAAACAAAATCAAGCGAGGACAGATGCTGGGAGAAAATTTGGGAGAAGAACTAAAAAAAATGAAAATAAATTCAGCAGTATTTGATCGATCTGGTTATACTTATCACGGCCGCGTTCAAGCAGTGTGTGAAGGTTTACGCGCAGTCGGAATTAAAATATAAAAATTTACCAGGTGGTGAATTTTCCAGAGATAATGATGTGTCTTGTGCAAAAGCTTTAAGTTTAAATTAAATTTTTATACTACTAAGGAGAGTGATTTTTGACCATTTTTGTGATAAAGGATCGAAAATCTCACATCTGATATGAGAGAAGATACAAAACACAATAGGAAAGAAGCCAATGAATTTGAGGAAAAAGTAGTGCAAATCAACCGCGTTTCCAAAAAAACTAAAGGTGGGAATCGGATCGGCTTTTCGGTGTTGGTGGTAGTTGGTGACAAAAAGGGTAGAGTCGGAGTGGGTTTGGGGAAAGCTCCAGATGTACCAGCGGCAATCCAAAAAGCTGTGACTTATGCCCGCAAACACTTATTTACAATTCAAATGCGGAATAATACTATCCCACATGAAGTGTTGGTGAAGCTGGGAGCAGCCAAAGTGCTTTTAAAGCCCGCACCTCCTGGAACAGGTATAATTGCTGGTGGGGCTGTACGGGCAGTGGTAGAAGCAGCGGGGGTGAGAGATGTCGTGTCAAAAATATTGGGAAGCAAAAATCAGGCCTCCAATGTTTATGCAACCATGGAGGCATTGAGACGGTTAAAAAAGATTTAAACTAAGAATTTGCTTACATAAGGTACAAAAACTTGCCAGATGGTTTTTTGACAATTTGCTAAATTGTTGAATTGACAAAACTATTAAGCAATAAGTCAGTCCAAAGGACGAGCGCAAACAAGATAACAATTACTGATGATTTATATGAAAGTAAATGCACTTACCAAAATAGTTGCCAAATCAAAAAAACGCTTGGGGCGCGGCTATGGCAGTGGCCGGGCTAAAACCGCAGGGCGTGGTACCAAAGGCCAAAAAGCTAGAGGAAAGATCCGAGCAGGATTTGAGGGTGGGCAATTACCACTGATTAAACGTTTGCCTCTATATCGTGGTAAAGGTCGAAACAAAGCCAGAAAGAATAAACCGTTAGCGGTAAATCTCAAGGTGCTGGAAATATTACCCAAAAACAGTGAGGTCACAGTGGATACTCTGGTTAAATATCAAATACTTACCAAAGAAGATGTCATAGATTTTGGTGTCAAAATTTTGGGTGACGGGCAACTATCCAAACCTTTGATTATCAAATTACCAATTTCCAAAAGTGCAGCCAAAAAAGTCGAAGCGGCAGGAGGGAAAATTATTTCAGAAGCTTAGAAATGTAGCAGCTGGGAGGCTTAGAAAAAACAATTTTCTCAGCAACTAGATTTGCCAAGCTGTGAAGCTTTTTTACCAATGACATCAATACTTAAACCATTAATCGCCAGTTTCAAAACACCAGAACTAAGAGCCAAGATCATTTTCACGTTGATCATTTTTATCATCTTTCGTTTGTTTGCTCATGTACCTATTCCTGGAGTAGACAGCGACAGATTGCGGCAACTTTTCGCTAGCAATGAGTTTTTGGGTCTTTTAGATATTTTCTCCGGTGGAACTTTGGTCAATTTTTCAGTTATGGCTTTGGGACTCAATCCATACATCAACTCATCAATCATTTTTCAGCTTTTGACAATGGTGTTTCCCAAACTGGAGGAACTGTCAAAAGAAGGTGAATATGGCAGAGAAAAGATCAATCAGTACACAAGATTTTTGACTGTGCCGCTGGCGCTAGTACAGTCCATCGGTATGTATGCATTGCTACGAAACCAACAAATCATTGAAGCATTTTCACCTTTGGGTCTCGTATCAATGATTTTGACAATGACAGCCGGCACCATGCTACTTATGTGGCTGGGCGAACTGATTACTGAGCAAGGAGTGGGTAATGGTATTTCGCTTTTGATTTTTGTGGGAATAGTTGGACGACTACCGGTATCTCTGGGTCAAACCGCTAGTGTGGCTACTGGCCAACAGATTGGGAATATCATCATCTTTTTAGTTATGGCACTGTTTGTGATATCCGGTATCGTAGTGGTAAATGAAGCAGTCAGACAAATTAGTATCCAATATGCCAAGAGAATCAGGGGGAATAGGATATACGGTGGTAATACCACCTATTTGCCGCTGCGGATCAATCAAGCTGGGGTCATTCCCATCATCTTTGCGGTATCTTTGGTGCTTTTACCCCAAATTGCTGGTCAGTTTTTGAGCCAGACGGGCAACTCAAATCTTGTGGGAATCGGCAACTTTTTATCCCAAACTTTTGATCCCAATGGTATTATTTATAACGGATTGTATTTTCTTTTGGTAGTTGGGTTCACGTATTTTTATACTGCCGTGACCTTCAATCCACAAAAAATTTCTGAAGAAATACAAAAACACGGAGGTTTTATTCCAGGTATCCGGCCAGGTAAAGCAACAGCTGAATATTTGCAATATATTTTAAACCGGCTGACTTTGGTTGGGGCACTGTTTTTGGGAGTGATTGCTATATTGCCCTCAATTGCTAGACAAATAACAGGCATTTCGACACTGTTACTGGGAGGTACGGGAATTTTGATTGTGGTGTCGGTAGTTTTGGAAACCACCAAACTACTTGAAGCGCAATTGGTGATGCGCAATTATGAAGGATTTCTCTAATCCATTAGACTCTAAACTAGAAACTAGAAGCTTTAAAATTTATATTTAAATTTATATCGAGGAAATATGCACATAGTTTTTTACGGACCAGAAGGATCTGGAAAAGGCACACAGGCTAAGTTGCTCGCAGAAAAATTGAAGTTACCAGTACTTACCTCAGGAGATTTGGTGCGCCAGGCAGCGGCCAATGACAAAGGTATTATTGGTGATGTTTGCCGGGAAGCTCTCAGTCAAGGTAAATACGTTGCGGACAGTGAGATGTTTGTGTTGTGGAAATGGCGGCTGAAAGATAAGGATGCCCAAGGCGGTTGGATCATGGATGGATTTCCCAGAAATATAGATCAGGCCAAATTTTTGGAAGACAAACTAAATAAATATGGTTATAAAATCGAAAAAGTATTTTATTTAAATTTGCCAGAAGAAGAATCCTACCGCCGACTTATCAAAAGAGCCAGGCCATTACATGAGGGTACAGATGAACTGCATGACTCCCCGGAGCGGATCAAGCAACGATTGGCCATTTACAAAGAAGCCGAACAGCCAGTGTTGGAATTTTACAGAAAAAAGGGAGTGTTGATTGAGATCAACGCCAACCAATCCATAGATGCAGTTCATCAGGAAATTCTTTCACATTTTTAAATTTCATGCACGAGAACTTTAAATTATTAGTGATAGTGGGGATGCCCGGTGCCGGTAAAACTACTGCGGCCAAATTGTTACAGAAAAAAGGAGTGTCGGTGTTGCGATTTGGAGATGTCACAGATGAGGAACTTCGAAAGCTGGGTAAGGAAATCAATCCAACAAATGAGCGCTGGTTTCGGGAAAAGCTACGACGTGAAATGGGCCAGGATGCTTATGCTGTAAAAATCGAACCACAGATCATTGAGGCGGCTACGACAAATTCATTTGTTGTAGTCGAAGGCATGCGTAGCTGGGAGGAATATTTATATTTAAAACAGAGATTTCCCTGGCTCAAAGTTTTGCATATTTATGCCTCACCTAAAATCAGATATCAAAGACTGCAAAGTAGAAGAGTGCGACCTCTGAGTGAAAGTGAGGCGCATGAGAGAGATGTATCCGAAATTGAAAAGTTAAATGCCGGCGGTTCCATAGCTATTGCAGATTACCTAATTCGAAATGAGGGCAGTTTGAAACACTTGCAGACTGAGCTAGAAAAAATATACAAATCATTATGATTGGAGTTAAAACCCTCGATGAGATTGAATTGATCAAAGAAGGAGGTAAGAAGTTAGCAGCCATCAGAGAGGAACTTCTGAAAAATATCAAAGGGGGAGCAGTCCCTGTGCAGATTGACAATTTAGCGAAAAAGTTAATCAAAGAAGCGGGTGGGACACCGTCATTTATGACCGTAAACAATTATCAATGGGCAACTTGCATTTCGGTTAATGAAGGTGTAGTGCATGGAGTGCCCAACAAGCGCCCTTTTGAAGCAGGGGATGTGGTGAGTTTGGATATAGGATTACTCTATAAGGGATGGCATACAGATACCAGTTGGACGAAAATAGTTCCAAGTTCAAAATTCAAAATTCATAGCCAAAATGAAAAATTTTTAAAAATTGGAGAAGAGGCGTTAGACAAAGCAATAAGCCAAGCTCAACCAGGAAATCGAGTTGGACATATTTCACGAGCGATTCAAGAAACCATTGAGGGAGCAGGTTATAGTATTGTTAAAAGCTTGGTTGGACACGGAATAGGTCGGATTTTGCATGAAGAACCGCAAATCCCCGGATTTTTGACAGGCGATATCAAAAATACGCCCCAGCTGATATCAGGTATGGTGCTGGCAATCGAAGTCATATACGCACAAGGCAAAGGGGCTATTACTTACGGAAATGAAGATGGTTGGACTATAGTGACCAAAGATGGAAGCTTAGCGGCTCTTTTTGAAGAAACGGTGTGGGTAAGTGCGGCTGGACCAGTTGTTTTGACCCGATTGGCCTAAAAAGAGGCTTTAAGGATTTGTCACAAGATCCCCAAGGCAAGTAAAAAAATATAATTATTTACAATTGATATACAGCTAGTTTTGCTAGCTCTGAAGGGTTGACCCAACGCCAAATTTAAGGTAAAATTTAAGTTCTTAAGCCAAAGCATTTGGCTTATTGTTTTATTGTAAAAAATATGGTGCATCAGGGGACTTTTGAAGTAGAGGGGACAGTCACCGAGTGTCTACCCAATACTTTATTTCGTGTCAAATTGGCGGATGGTCGGATGTTGCTCTGCCATTTGTCAGGTAAAATGCGGATCAATTTTATCAAAATTTTACCCGGTGATACGGTCAAAGTCGAAATGACGCCATACGATTTGACAAAAGGCAGAATTACATACAGGGTGAAGTAACTTGAATATCATGTGTGAAATATAAAAACCAGAAAAATTCTCAAGCCATAGTCAAGTTTGACATTTAAAAATTAACATTTTGAGACATATTATGAAGGTGCAGGCAGCAGTAAAAGTCAGGTGTCGCAAATGTAAGATCGTAAAACGTAAAGGACGGATCATGGTCATTTGTGAAAACCCGAAGCATAAGCAACGACAAGGTTGATGCAGACTTTGGGTCCGAAACTTATAACTGAAAATTTAATTAATTTTGAATTTTTGATGCCCAAGACTAAAATTTAAGCGAGGTGGACTATGCCACGAATTGCTGGAGTAGACATTCCCAGTAACAAAAGAACTGATATTGCTCTGACCTATATTTACGGTATAGGTCGTTCCAACGTGGTCAAAGTGTTAGAGATGTCACAAGTTGATGGGGCCAAACGTGCAAAAGATTTGACTGAAGATGAAGTCATGCGACTACAGAAAACTATCGAAAAAAATTTTCGGACAGAAGGAGAATTGCGTCAGGAAGTAGAGGCCAATATCAAGCGACTCAAAGAGATCGGTACTTATCGGGGACTGCGACATATCAAAAAACTACCCGTCCGTGGTCAACGAACCAGACACAATGCTCGTACCAAAAGGGGTAAGCGCATGACTATTGGGGCAATGAAAAAAGAGGATCGGATAAAGTTAACCGAAGCAGCAGCCAAGACAGAGAAAAAATAATTCAAACAGCAAACGTCAAATGTCAACACTGCATACCGATAAAGTGATTGTCAAGTTTCGACCTTTTAAAATATGGCACAAGCAATAAATAAAAAAAATATTTCCAAAGGCCGGGTGTATATCACGGCCACTTTTAATAATACCATCGTCACCATTACAGATGAGGTAGGCAATACTATCTGTTGGGGGTCAAGTGGCTTGGTGGGTTTTAAAGGAGCACGCAAATCTACTCCTTTCGCCGCTACCACTACTGCCGAAGCAACTGCCAAAAAAGCAGTGAACGCCGGTCTTAAGGAAGTTGAGGTTTTTATCAAAGGCCCGGGAGCCGGCCGCGATGCAGCTTTAAGAGCTCTGCGATCTGCAGGAATGAATATCACCATGATTGCCGATGTCACGCCTATGCCACATAACGGAGTGCGACCCAAAAAGAAACGGCGGGTTTAAAGTAATTGATTTAGGATTTAAGTATTTTTCTTAAATTTTGAAACAGAAAGCAAATTTTTTTATTATGTCACGATATCGCGGACCAAAAAACAGGCTGGCCAGAAGAGAAGGCACCGATTTGGGACTGAAAACTGTCGGTACTAAAAGTCACGCATCGTTGTTGCGTCGGCTAAATATACCACCGGGTCAGCATGGCCCCAAGGGCAGACGCAAACTCTCTGATTATGGTTTGCAACTTAGAGAAAAACAAAAGGCGCGCCGGATTTATGGAGTGTTGGAAAAACAATTTCGCAATTATTATCAAGAAGCACTCAAAGTTAAGGGTAATACCGGTGAGACACTTTTGGTACAACTGGAGCGTCGGTTGGATAATGTCATTTATCGATTGGGGTTTGCTCCCACCCGGAGCGCGGCTCGGCAATATGTCAGTCATGGTCATATCCGGGTGAACAATCAGAAAATAAATTTTCCGTCTTATCAAGTGCGTATTGGTGAAGTGATCACCTTGACAGATAAAGCCCGAAATATTCCAGTAGTGAAAAAACTGCTGAGTGATGAGAAGCCGGTAATACCTTCGTGGTTGGAACGCAAGGCGGCAGTTGGTAAAGTGGTGAGACTGCCCAAAAGAGAAGATATCGATGCTGATATCAATGAACAATTGATCGTTGAATACTATTCAAGATAAAAATTTATCATCTCTGGGATGAGGAGGAATCGAACTTTCATTTAAAGACAAGTCGTTGGAACTTTAAAAAAAGTTCGGTAAAAAAATTTATGATTGAACCAAAATTTTCCATCAAAACCGTCCAGGAAAATGCTGGGTTTGGTAAGTTTATCATCGAACCCTTAGATGAAGGTTATGGTCATACAATAGGCAATGCTTTGCGACGAGTACTTTTGACTTCTATCAAAGGTGCAGCTATCACCAGTGTTAAAATAGCCGGAGTCAAGCATCAGTATTCCACCTTGCCGGGGTTGAAAGAAGACATTGTGGAACTGCTTCTTAATCTTAAAAAAATCCGTCTGCATATTGAGGGTGATCATGAAGTCAAACTGAAACTTAATAAAAGAGATGCCGGCGAATTTTATGCCAAAGACTTGGAGTTGCCAGCTGGAGTCACAGTGGCCAATCCAGATCTGTATTTGGGAACCCTGTCAGGGAAAAAGGTTAAATTAGAAATCGAAATGACTGCCCAAAGCGGTTATGGTTATCAAACGGCTGATGAAAAGGAGATTTCGGAAATTGGCATATTGCCGATAGACAGTGTTTATACTCCGGTGCGCCGGGTGAATTATCGGGTGGAAGCCACTCGTGTCGGACGCATGACTAATTTGGACAAGTTGATCATGGAAATATGGACCGATGAAACAGTGATGCCCAAAAGCGTTTTGGAAGAAGCAGCCAAAATTTTGGTTTCATACTTCCTGCAGATTTATGAACCAAAGGCTGTAGTTGAAGAGGGAGTGGCAGTGACTCCAACTATTTCTGATGAGATACTCAAAATGCGGATTGAGGAGTTGGATATTCCTACCCGCATCGTCAATGCCCTGGCCAACGGTAATATCGAGTCAGTCGGTCAGCTTTTGGGAACCCCAAGAAGCGAACTGATGAAACTGAAAAATTTGGGCAGTAAATCTCTGACAATTATTGAAGAAAAATTGCGGGAAAAGGGAGTCGCGCTTAGTGTGTAATATATGCTGAAAAGAAAATCTCTCCGTAAACTAAACAGGGATACAGATGCTCGGAAACGACTTTTCCGCCAGCTGATCAAATCCATGGCTGCCAAAGGCCAACTGGTGACATCATTGGCCAAAGCCAAAGCAGTACGCCCGCAAATTGAAAAATTGGTAACCCGGGCCAAAAATAATTCATTGGCAAATTTGCGCCGATTAATTGCTGCGACTGGAGATATGACAACTGCACAAAATTTGCTCAAAGCTGGAGAGGTATTTAAAAATCGGCCGGGAGGTTATACCAGGCTGATACGATTGGCAAGACGTGCAGGTGATGCTAGTGAACAGGTCAGGTTGGAATGGGTGGAGCCGGTGATGATCGGCAAACCGATAAAAAGGGAAATCGCCCCTGCTACTAAAAACTCCGGTCCACTTCATCCAAGTGATAGTGAAGCAGCCAAAGCGAAGGAAAAAGCAGCACAAAAAACAAAAAAGATAGAAAAAAAGGAAAAAATAAAAGGTAAAAATACGAAGGTAAAATCATCAACCACCAGGCGTAAAGCAAAAAGCGGCAAATCTTAAAAAAACACTGTATACTTTGCGCTGAATGCTATCTGTTCTAAAGATGCAAAATTTGACTAAACCGACATCAGCCAAACAAATCCAACGCAAATGGCATTTGTACGATGCCCAAGACAAAATAGTGGGAAGAGCAGCTACTGAGATCGCAACCCTTTTAATGGGTAAAAATAAACCATATTTTGTCAAACATTTAGACTGCGGTGATTATGTAGTCGTGGTAAATGCTGGTCAAGTCCAAGTTACCGGCAAAAAATTGACGGACAAAATATATACCAGATTTTCCGGTTATCCTGGCGGTTTGAAAAGAGAAACACTACGTGATTTGCTCAAGCGCCGACCCACCGAAGCCATGCGGCATGCGGTAGCCGGTATGTTACCCAAAAATAAACTGCGGGATCGGCTCCTGAAAAGATTATTTATTTTCCCGGGAGCAGATCACAGATATAAAGATAAATTCAAGTCAGTAAAATAATTTTCAATTTTCAATCAATTTACAATGTCCTGATGTTATAAAATTTAGTCAAGGAAAATTGATTGTGAATTGAGAATTGTAAAGTAACCAGTTAAGTTTATGACAAATATAAAATCAACCAAGGTAGAAAAAACAGATAAGGCAGAAACAAAAGTTGAAAAACCAGATTATTATTATGCTATTGGTCGACGCAAAGAGGCAACTGCTCGGGTGCGGCTGTATTTGGTGACTGATGAAAGGGGAGTCGTGGTAAATGGTATGACTTTGACTCGAGGCCAAATTGTGGTGAATGGCCGGCCGGTGGAGCAATATTTTCCGGGAGAAGCTTACAAGAAAATGTACATGGAGCCTCTACGTACCACCAATGCTGCTAACAGGTTTGCGGCGTCGGTTAAAGTCGAAGGCGGCGGATTAGTCGGACAGTTGGGCGCAATGGTTCTGGGACTTTCACGGGCTTTGGAAAAAGTCGATAAAGTAAAAAATAGGCCGATACTAAAAAAACGAGGTTTTCTGACTCGCGATTCCCGGATCAAACAGCGCCGCAAGGCAGGTTATGCCCAAAAAGCACGTAAGAAAAAACAATCTCCTAAGCGGTAAATTCTTCTTTCTATTTCTGTTGCTCTGTTTTTAGTTTTACCTGGATTGGTCTCAGTAAATAAGTTCCTATTTGGGCGATTTTACCGCCAGCTGACAAGAGAAATCCCATAAAGATTAAGTGGGCGAAGATATTGGAGGAATCATTGAGAAGTTCCGGGGGGACAATTTCCAAGGGTTTATTCAGATCTGGCCGGTTGGCCAATTGCTGAAACTCGGCTGGTATATTGTTAGGCAAGTCTGGTTGTAATACTGCTGAATCGATGTTGATACCGGAAAAATTAAACAACTGAACGGGCTTGGTTTTTTTGGTAAAGACTTGGTATACAGAAAAAGCCGAGCCGACCATGATCATCAAACCAAGTACCAGTAAAATATAACCGAGGATTTTTTCTGACATAAAAATATCATACAATATTTATTTCTTTTTTGCTTTTCCAAATTGGGAAATGGTCATTTTTGACTTGTCCAAAGGATGAGACTAAGGGCAGGATATTCTGGGAAGATTTTGCTAAGTTTCTAGGCTGTTACTTCGACTTGAAAGTGGGAAAGAGCAGATTTTCTTATTTGTATTTATATTGTATGTCTTGGTTTCAGAAAGAAACTTTAGGGCAAAACTTTCAAAAGGGCAAGTTATTGGTGAGAAATGTTTATTCTGTTTTAGTATCGTTTGAAGAGTTTCCATTGAATGACAGCTGTGGTTGATCATTGTCGATTTTAGCTTCCGGTAAAGCATTTCCCAACAGACCCTCCAAATCACCGCGAAGTCCCAAAGTGTTTTGGGACATCAGTTCAAGTTGTTTTTCACGTTTGGCCCAGTTTTTCATGACTACCTGCTTTTCTCGCTCCAGATCCAGGCGCATAGTTTGGAAAGATTCAAATACCGCGTCCATCCGATGTTTGAATTCCACACTGGTGAGATAATTCCACAAAATATCTTTTTTTTCAGCTTTTCCAGCTTGAGTTTTTTTGACTTGGTTGAGCTGGATCAGGTGGGCTCTAAGTGCCATAGCCAAGCCTACGGCAAAACTACGGTGAGTTACCCAAACCCCCTTATAATAAGCAGCGCTTTTAATAGTTGAGGGTAAGTTTTCCGTAACAATCACTGCGGTTTCTGCAGCGAGCATCCGTTGATCATTTTTGAGTTTGCCGACCCATTCCTCATTCCATTTGGCATTTTTGGTTTCCCAAAGTATGGTACCGCATTTGCTACCGTTTCTGTCCCAGACTTCCTGAACTATATCAGCACCCCTGATGCCTTTGCTCACTGGTGAAATTTTATCATTGGGAAATTCATTATTTAAAATTTTTTCCAGTTCCAGTTCCAGGACTTCACCTTGATTTTGCTGTGACCCTTGGAGGAGTTTGCGCTTGAGTTCTTCAGCTTCTTTTAAAGCATTTTGCAGTTGTTTTTCTTTTTCCAATAGTTTCAAGTGTAGTTCTTCTTGGGCTTTTTTAGTCGCATCATTGCGGATTTTTTCTTCTACCTCAAGAAGTTTTTTTTGCATTTGTAGATTTCTTTCTTCATCTTTCTGTTTTAACTCACGCAGCAGACGATTGGTTTCAGTAAGTTGTTCCAATAGTTTCCGGTTGCGCAATTTTTCTGCAGTTAATTCCTCTTGGGTATTTTTCAATTGCAATTCCATTTCTTGTTTTAACTCATTTTGGGCTTTGATCTTCAGATCTTTTTCTAGTTTGGCCAAATCAGCTTGGTGTTTTTGTTCCAATTCATTTCGCAAACTATCTTGCAGTTTGTGAGTGAGTGCCTCATCCAGTGAGATTTGTTTATGGCAATGTGGACAGTTGATGGTAAATTTTTGCAGCATGGTGTTTTGGAGTATATAAGATCAGAACCAATAACGCAATTTGACAAAATTAGGTATCTATGTTAGTTTATAGGCTATTATATCAACCTGCCTTACTATTCAGTGGTTCTTTTAAACACTGCCCCTCTTAATATTTTCCTATGTTAAATTTTTTGGTATCCGTACTCGTATTCTCATTAGGTTTATTACCATTAAATAATCAGTCATGGCATGCATATTTGGCACCATATAATCTTCATGCTTATGAAAATATTTTACAGCAAACAGCTGACCAAAATGATATTGTGAAAATGATATTTGATTGTCGACTAGATCCTGAAAAGTGTCTTATCCCAGAGACGGAGAAGCACCACCTACCACAGGCAAGCGCCACACCAAGCCTTATTCCTCATCCTCCCAATTTTGCTTTCCCCACAGCCACACCTTATTCTATACCACTGCCTTCTGCTGTCCCGAGTATCGAGGCGTATTGGTGTGGGGAATTTGTAGCTTGTCCGGAACCAGATTTACCCTCGTTCCCACCCAGCCCAATTGCAACTGTGCTACCCACACCAAATCCGCACCCGACTATACCAGCAGATACAAAACCTTACCCTCTGCCGATTCCCTCCCAACCGCCCTGCGGTAAAAATCCTTGCTTGCCGGTTGAACCACCGGTAATTGTTGGGCCACCAACATTTATTGACAGTGTATCACCCCAGACTTGGTAATATCAAAAAAAATCCCGTCCGGTAATGATATCGGAACGGGATGAAAAACCTGATGCTGGTTTTTAACCGCTTTTAACTGGGATTTTTTTGGGTTGAGTTTTAGGTGATTTGGCAAAAGTGACTTTCATCACGCCATTTTTATAACTTGCCTCCGGTTCCTTATTGGGATCAATCTCGCCTGGTACAGCGACTTTATAAGAAAAAGCACGGGATGCTTTGCGCCAAAATTTTTTCTTCTTATCTTCTTCCTCTTCTTTGGCTTCACCTTTAATCCAGAGTACTCCCTTTTCAAAAGTCACTTCGATATCTTTACTGTCCAAACCTGGGACAGCTGCCTCCACGTAGATATTCTTGTCGTCTTCAGAGATTGACAGGCCGGTACTGCTGGTTGGCATCAACCATTCGTCGTCATCCCAAATACTCGGAAAGCGGGGAAATCGCCAAAATGAACTAGGAACGATATCAAATGCCATAAACTATTTCACCTCCTTGTGTTAGAATTTATGAACAAATTTATCAGTAGGCAATCTCATGCATCCTCCAAAGATCACTCCGTGAACCGTGGATAAATAATACTTAAAAAGCGAACGGAAAGACCTGGAGGATAAACCATTTCGGATTTGATGGAACATGAATGATTTGTTAAAAAACATTCATGCTCAATTAGCACTCTATCACATTGATTGCTAACTTGTCAAGGGGAAATTGTAAATTTATCTTTTGTACAATCCAATCAGCAGTGTTTGCTCCAAAATATGCCCCTGGAGTGCTGATTCTAGTTGTGATTTCCTCGTTGAAGTTGGTAAATCAAGCATTGTGTCCAAGGCATAAAGTTTGAACTGGTAATGGTGGGTTCCTGATGGAGGACAAGGTCCTCCGTATTTATTTTCACCAAAATCAGTTAATCCCACAACTGCACCTTCTGGAACACTATTTTCCACAATTTCCGAGGTGGTGGGAGAGATGTTCCAGAGCAACCAATGCACCCAGTCTCCAGCCGGTGCATCCGGATCATCGACAACTAAAACCAAACTTTTGGTCTCTGCCGGAATAGCGGAAATAATAAGTGGTGGGTTGACATTGTCACCGTCACAAGTATATTTCGCGGGAATAAATTGGTTATTATCAAAAGCAGTGCTATTTAATTTCATGCTTGAAGTTGGGGGAGTGGATCCAACCTGGTCAGCTGTTTCAAATTTCCCTAAACGATGACTGTTGGCCCACCACCACCCAGCTAAACCGACTACTGTAAATATTATAAGAACAAGAACCAGTTTTTTCATAGGTCGGGTGGATTTAGACTACTGGTAGTTTACCATCTCTATGAGTTTTTACTGTCAGTGTATCCCGTTTTGTGGGAAACCGTAAGAAAAATCTTGTCGGGATGGCCGGTCCCGCCCCGGCAACCTCTCGCACCCCATGCGAGTGCGCTAGCTTATTGCGCCACATCCCGGTGATTAATTTTTCTATGGGTATTATACCTTATAGAGCAGTTTTTAGATATTTGACTTATGTCACTTCTGCTACAAGATTTCAGGTATCTATTTTCATTAACAGACTTGGTGGGTAGCCCTACAAATATCTGGCTGGGCTTGATATCCCAGGTAAAATTTCTCCAGCCAGTACCCCTTGGAGTTGACTTCGCATAATCACGCAGAGTCTTATGTGGTGGCTTGCACTATCCCAAAAGTTTATTTCCTAGTGAAGTGCGGCTTCTAATACTGAAATGAAGACAATAAGCCTGCCCCGTAGTTAATGCGAGGCATTCGACTACAAGGTGACGGTTCTAAGGTTTTTCTGGGCGGCAAATTTTTTTTAGATCAGCAAGCTGAGCCTCAATAGATAAAACTTGTCTTTCTTCTGAATCCGTTGATTTTGTACAACAGATAAAGAATTTTATAGCTTCAAATTTAATTTAGAAAAGCCTGCTTCTGGCGTTTTGCATCGCAAAACAAAGACAAAAAAATTAAATTTCTGCTTCAAAATCGGCTGGCGAGCTTTAGCTTCGGGAGAGCCAGCCACCTCTTTTTCCAACTGGCGGTACATTTTGGACAAAATGCGAACCTTTTTGACGAAAATCCGGATTGCGATTTTTAAATTGCCGCCCTGTGGGTGGCAATCCCGCCCAGCGTTTCCGCTCGTCTGACGGCGAACAAAACAGAAAAATTTTCTAATCATCTTTTTAATCGCCCCCTCGCCAAAATTTTTTCAATTAAGGAAACGAAAATTTTTCTGTTTTGCCTTCCTGCTGACGCAGGAATTGCGGAAACGCTTTCCCGCTCCGGACGATGGGGCGGGCGGGCAAAAAGGAAGGGAGTCTGGAGGAAGGAATTTTTGCCCGCCCGCCATGCCCGCTTTGCGGGCGAGCCGATGATTTTTTTATTTCTTATCTGCCTTTTCCGATGTAATTCCCTTTTGTGTTTCTTGCGGTTTTAGTGGGTTATTCCCTTGAGTATTAGAATTTCCACTACCGCCATTTCCCGTTTGCGATGACTGAATTGTTTGTCATATCACCTACTTTATCTTAAAAAGTTTTTTTATCAGCTCATCGTTTTCTTTTTCTAATTTTGCAATTTCTTTTTCTTTGCCTTCGGCTTTGAATTGGTGGCATTTTTTAGAGATTTCAGCGAGTTTTTGGTGGAGTGGATTTTTGGGGTCAAATACTGGTATGCCAACATGCTCCATTACCGAAGGTGTGCCAAAACCGCGGCCGGCGGAAGAAAATGATTTTATAAAATCCCGAACCGGATTTGAATTGATAATTGCGCAGAGATAATGGGCTTCATTTTCATTATCAACCGGGAATATAACAGTTGTATCGAGAGAAATTATTTGTTTATAACCAAAGGGTGTTTTTGTCTCTGAAATAACTGCCGCTACTATATCCGTGGTCATTCTTTTCCAAACTACTTTATAACGACTAAAAGTATAATTTCCGATGTTATATTGGCTATAAAAAGGCGCGCCTGATTTTAAATGAAACTTTTTATATGATGTTCTTTGTAATAATTCTTCGCGGAACTTGGTTAGATAGCTAAAGGTAAGCGGCCATTTAGATTTCATTATGGATTCGTTATAACCTCTCATGGGATTATCCTTATCATTCACAAGAAGAACAAAAAAGTTTGAATCTAGCCCCCATCGTTTTATATTCGGTCCTTGAATTGCTGGATAAACTAAATCAGATTCTATTTTTTCCTCTATTTTCTTAATTTTTGTTCTACCTCTTTCGGATAGGTTAGAAACGAATAAATTACCGTCTGATAGCACTTGTTTTACCTCAAGCCAAAATATGCCGTAGGGATCAGCCCAAGCACCGGCACGAGCTTTATAAAAGTTTTGTCCTTCAATGGTGAGCAAATTTTTATCGCCAACCGAAACTGTTTGCCAAGCACCAACATTTGTCCTAATCGGTTTTGCTATTAACCTCTTTTTGTTTAATGAAGTCAAAACTTCATCCAACAATTTATCTGTTGCAATTTTTCCGACACCTTTTTTCTTAGCCCAAACAATATAAGGAATTGGATATTCGGTTTTCTCTCCCTTTTTAAGAATTATTGCCGCTGTTTTATTTGTTGCTCCTTCAAATGGTTGAATAGAAACTAAATCGTGTGCTTTTAATACTTTTAAATATTTGCCTCCTCCCAATTGAAACCGCCTAAACCCTTCACCGGCTCCTTTTGATTTAAAAACTTCTTGAGTTATTAAAAATCCCAATTTTGCGCTATCTTTAAGGTAATAATCAGCAGAAGCATAAACAAAAAGCATTGAAAAATCAGGTTTTGCTCCGCCAAGCATTTGGGCGTATCCTTTGAGCGAAAATAGTCCATAATCTTTCCAAAGATGTTTTGTCGCTTCTCTATATTCTTCCGCAAGAAAATCCCATCTAATCCAAGGCGGATTTCCAACTAAAAAATCAAATTTGCCAGCCACCATCGGTGCAAAAGCGTTTTTCAAAAATCTTGCCCAAATACCGTTTTTGTTTTGCTTTTCCAGTTCTAAGATTTGATTGTAAAAATCTTTCA